>ERZ795046.820-NODE-820-length-34626-cov-65.189002_pt1 | contig 34626 bp, 24 predicted proteins | sample MGYA00375130_ERZ795046 | MGnify/ENA primary metagenome ERZ795046 (study PRJEB30175, sample SAMN05720202) | activated sludge metagenome | isolation source: anaerobic digester from wastewater treatment plant | place: Japan | collected 2015-05-15 ...
GTAAAAAAATCTTAAAAGAAACTCAATCCGATGCCGGAATTTTTATTTTTTATGATATCAATGGGAATTTTAGATTTTCCTTGATTTATACTGAATATTTTGGCACAAAGCGTAAATTCAGCTATTTTAGGAGATTTACCTTCTATGTAAATCAAACCTTAACAAACAAAACTTTCATCCAGCAGGTTAGCGAATGTAATTTTTCAAGCCTTAACGAGATAAAACAGGCATTCAGCGTTGAACCAGTTACAAAGCAGTTTTATGAAGAGATAAAGAACTGGTACTTCTGGGCAATGGATAAGATTAAATTTCCATGTGATTATAAATATTCTGATGATGCAAAAGAAGATAGAGAGATTCATAATGCAACAAATCTTATCAGGCTTATTACCCGAATACTTTTCATCTGGTTTTTGAAGGAAAAAGAGCCTGCATTAAAAACGCTTTTTGATAGAGAAAAGCTAAAGGACATTGTAAAAGATTTTGCTAAGCCAGGAGGTTTCAATTACTATAATGCCATACTTCAAAACCTCTTTTTTGCCACACTAAACAGCAAAATAAAAGAAAGAGGTTGGGCAGAAGATAAAGGGTACCCGGAAAACAAAAATAATTATGGGGTAAAGATTTTATATCGTTATGAGGACAAATTTTGCATAAGTAAAGATGAGGTGCTTAAGCTTTTTAAAGACATACCGTTCTTAAACGGAGGGCTTTTTGACTGTCTTGACAAAGAAGATGAAAACGGCAAGGTTATTTACATAGATGGATTCTCAAGAAATCCTAAAAAACAGGCAGTTGTTCCTGATTATTTGTTCTTTCAGTCGGAAGGAGAAAAGGTAGACCTTTCTAAATATGGTCTTGGCTCAAACAAGTCTATCAGAGGCTTAATTGAAATACTCAAAAACTACAACTTTACTATAGATGAGAATACGCCTGTTGATCAGGAAATAGCTCTTGACCCAGAGCTTTTAGGTAAGGTCTTTGAAAATCTTCTTGCATGCTATAATCCTGAGACATCTACAACCGCAAGAAAAGCAACAGGAAGTTACTATACACCTCGTGAGATTGTTGATTATATGGCTGAAGAAAGTTTGTTTGTGTATTTAAAAACAAAATTTCATAAAATAGATGAAGAAAAACTTCGCTTACTTCTTTCTTATTCAGAAGATGCTCCTGATTTTTCAGAATCTGAAAGACAAAAGCTTATCTCTAATATTGCCAGTATTAAGATGCTCGATCCTGCTTGTGGAAGCGGTGCGTTCCCAATGGGAATACTGCACAAGCTTGTGCATGTTCTAAAAAAATTAGACCCTGAAAATAAACTCTGGTATGAACTCCAGTATCAAAAAGCGCTTAAGGCATTGGAGGAGGCCTTCAAAGAAAAGGATAAATTTCAAAGAGAAGAGATGCTCAGGGAGATAAATGAGGTATTTGATGAGAGTGTAACCTATCCAGATTATGCAAGAAAACTCTATTTAATAGAAAACTGCATTTATGGAGTTGATATTCAGCCTATAGCAGTTCAGATAACCAAACTTAGATTTTTTATAACCCTTTTGCTTGACCAGAAGGTTGATAGAAAAAAAGAAAATTTTGGCATAAGGGCATTGCCTAATCTTGAGACAAAATTTGTAGCAGCTAATACTTTGATAGGATTAGAAATTCCTCACGAAGATTTATTGCTTCAAGATAATAAAATCAAGCAGATTCAGGATAAATTGGCAGAACATCAACATAAATATTTTAATGCAAAGACTCGCAATGAAAAATCAAACTGCCAAAGACAATACAAAAAACTCAGAGAAAAACTCGCACAAGAAGTTGTAAAATTTTTAATTGAACAAAAGAAAAATGAAATAAATCAAATAAAACAAACAATTGAAAATGAAAAATTAAAATTACAAAAAGTTATTCAAGAGCCGGAAGATATTAAAATATCTGAACAACTAAATCTTTTTGGAGAAATAGTACAGATTAAAATTGATAGAAGGAAAGAAAGAATTAAGGCGATAAAATGGAACATTAAAGAGCAGGAAAAAAAACTGAGAAGTATTCAAAAACAGATTGAAGGAGATTCTGTTATTAGAATAGCCAGAAAGATTGCCTCTTTTGACCTCTTTGACCAGAACGCCTCATCAGACTGGTTTGACCCCGAATGGATGTTTGGGGTAAAAGATGGCTTTGATATTGTGATTGGGAACCCGCCGTATATTCAACTGCAAAAAACGCTTGATGAAAAACGCAAATACGCTGATTTATATAAAAATTGCGGATACCAGACTTTTGACCGCACCGGAGATATCTATTGCCTTTTTTATGAAAGAGGACTCAAACTCCTTAAAGACAACGGAATCTTAACCTACATTAGTTCAAATAAATGGATGCGTGCTGGATATGGCGAAATTTTAAGAGATTTTTTTACAAGATATAATCCTAAAATACTCATTGATTTAGGACCGGGAATTTTTGAAAGCGCAACCGTAGATACAAATATCTTATTGATACAAAAAAGCCCTCCGTCTAAAACCTTTCAACTAAAGGCAGTAACTTTAGAAAAAGAAAACAACCAAGATATTAATATCTCCCAGCAGCTTGGCAAAAAGGGAGTTGTCCTTAAGAACCTTTCTAAAGACGCTTGGTTTATTGGCTCAAGCAAAGAGCAACAACTTAAAGAAAAAATTGAAGCTATTGGTAAGCCCTTAAAAGAGTGGGATGTAAATATTTATCGTGGAATTTTAACCGGTCTTAACGAAGCCTTTATCATTACTACTGAAAAGCGAAATGAGATACTAGCCAATTGCAAAGATGAAGACGAACGCCGTCGCACCGAAGCAATTATCAAACCTATTTTGCGTGGACGGGATATTAAGCGCTATTATTACGAATGGCAAGGGTTGTGGGTGATAGGGACTTTTCCTGCTCTGCGTTTGAATATTGATGATTACCCTGCACTAAAGAAATACTTTCTTGATAATTTTGATATGCGTCAGTTGGAACAATCTGGTAAAAAATATCCTAAACTTGGATTTGGTGCTCGTAAAAAGACTGGAAACAAATGGTTTGAAACACAAGACCAAATTGCCTACTACTCCGAGTTTGAGAAGGAAAAGGTAGTGTGGCAGCGTATTACACAAGGACCAACATTTTGTTTAGTTGAGCCGAATGTTTTTATTTTAGATAGTATGGCTTTTTTTACTGGGAATAAACTCAAATACATTATTGCAATTTTAAATTCTAAATTGATTTATGAATATGTTTCAATGATTGTTCATCAATATGGTTTTACAGGTTTTAGATTATCAAATCAATATGTTGAAATTATGCCCCTCCCTCCCATCACCTCCGCCAACCAGTCCATTGTCCAGCAAATTGAGGCGCTGGTGGATAGAATTCTCTCCGCCAAAAAACAAAACCCCAAAGAAGACACCCGTGATTACGAACGCCAAATTGACCAGATGGTTTACCAACTCTACGGACTGACGGAAGATGAAATCCGCATTGTGGAGGGACAGGAGCAATAGGCCGAGCGGAAATGCACTGGCTGAGTTATTACTGATATAATAACCGCCTCAACTCGAACCAACAAATCCACCTCGCTCTATTGCCAGCCGGTTATGCATGTGCTAACCCAACTCCGCCCTTTTCCTTCATAACATATTGATATTATTTGATTCATCATTTTAATTCTACACTACATATTTTTTTATGCTATTTTAATTCTTTTTTTAAAGGATGTAATAGGGATATCCATTGCCTTGAATACTTTTATATGGAAGGATTCAGGTGTTACAAGCTGCCTTACATACACATTTTTTTGCCTTTTTTTATTCAACATCTCAGTGAGAGACAGTCAAGTGCTTTCATAAAAGCCTTATAACCAGTTGATTGCTTGATATATGTGCCCGCTCTATTATTCATTTCCATATTATACGTAAACTAAAATATACGAACCATGCCCATCCATATGGTAGTTACACTTTAATATAAAGGTAAAATTTTATTATACCAATGTCATTAAAAAGCCCAACCTCTATTTTAAAAAACATCACTGGCATGGATCTACCTCTTTGAGGCATCGAGCACTGTTATACCAACCAGTTCAGCTTCCCTGTATCTTAGCAATACAACGTTTTTAAGCATCTCTGAATCAGTGGCTTTCTGATGTCTTTTAAAACTTATATATAAAACATCAGCCTCTTTGTCATAATCTATCCACATCTTTGTTTTTATCGTCTCCATTTTTTTATTTTACCCTTTTTTGACCTACTTTAATACCTATTTAAATATGCGAGCCTTTTTAGGGCGTCGAGCTTTTCCCTGTCTTTTAATTTTGCCTTATCCACACAGGTCTTTAGTGTCTCGATGGTCTTATCGTATGTTTTTCTATCCACAGGATATGGATGGCCATCCTTTCCGCCGTGGGCAAAACTGAATCTTGCCGGGTCTTTAAAGCTCGGTAGCTTCTCGTATACGAGTTCGGCAACAAGGGATAGGGCAGCCATGGTCTTTGGCCCAACGCCTTTTATCTTCATTATTTCTTCAAAATTAGCAGGCTCTTCTTCGTAGATAGTTTTAAAGATCCTGCCCAGGCGTTTGGTATCAAAATCTCTCTCTGTTATGTAATGCCTTTTTGGCATTGAGATGGTCATGTCTGTCCATATTTTTACCATCTTATCCGGGGTTTGCCTTGAAAAATCAACAATTGCCGTTTGCGTGCCACTACTTTCCTCTGCAACGAGATTAAGGACGATATCTGTTTTGTCGCATGTAATCCCTGTATGGGGCTCCATTGTAAGGTTTAGTCCATCTTTGGATAACCACTGGTAACGCCTTGCAGTTCTATTGGCCTCGTTCATGCCCTGCTGTATTACTGCCCAGTCCCCTTCTTTTGTGAATATAAATGTATGGTGATAGAGGTTATACCCATCCTGGATGGCACAATTGTCTATCTTTGCGCAGATTTTACTCAATTCTATAAATTTTGACACATCCATGCCCCATCTATCCCCGTAAACTGTAATCTCGCCGGGGGTCTCAATCGCCCTTTTTGCCTTGCCCCCGCATATTGCAACGGGTGCATCATCCCCTAACATCAAAAGACCCTCCTTTAAGGCACCGCACAGTGTTGTCGTTACACCGCTACTGTGCCAGTCAAAGCCAGCAGCACAACCCAATGCCTGAAACCAGATGGGGTCAGAAAGCCTTTTTAACAGTTCCTTTGGACCGAATTCAAAAAGGATTATCTCTATGATGGCAGCAGAGAACCTCTTCATGCGAGAAAAAAGCCAAAGAGGTGCCTTACCATAGTGAAGGGGAAGGTTTGTTATGGCCCTTTTTATTGCCATCTTTTTATATATTTCTACTTAATCAGCGCTACCACCTAAAACCGCATATAGCCTTACATGATTTGTAAGCTTGGCAAGTTTTAAAGCAACAAGCAGTTTCTGTGCGTTTATGAGAGAGCGCTGGGCATCGAGGACACTCAAATAACTATCCACCCCTTTTGTATAACGGATGGTGGCAAGGTTGTATGTCTTATCCAAGGCCTCAACAAGGGAATTCTGGGCTGACAGTTGTTCATCTATGGTGCCCTTTACTGCAAGGGTATCTGCCACCTCTTTAAATGCAGTCTGGATCGTCTTTTCATACTGGGCAAGGGCATATTCCCGCTCCACCTTTGTTGCCTCATAAGCAGCCCATACACGGGTATCAAATACAGGCATGGTTATCTGAGGTGAAAAGTTCCAGGTCTCCTGGCCTGAACGAAAAAGCCTCGATAGCTCAGAGCTTGCAGTGCCTATGGTTGTGGTTAGGGAGATACGGGGGAAAAACGCTGCCCGTGCCGCACCGATCATTGCATTTACTGCCTTAAGGTTATGTTCTGATGCCATTATATCAGGCCTACTTAAAAGTATCTCCGATGATAATCCAGGTGATATGTCTTTGGGTGGGGTCACATCTTTTAACCCCTGAGGCAAAAGCTCTTTTGGCACAACTCCCCCTGTAATCAGATTTAATGCATTCTCGTCCTGGGCAACAAGCTGGATGTATTTTGAGACCTCCTGTTTTGCTGCATCCACCTGGGTCTGTGCCCTGTATAAATCGAGCTCAGAGGCAAGTCCGGCTTCAAAGCGCTTTTTAATCAAATCATAGGTCTCCTGCTGTGCCTTTAAAGTGGCATTTGCATTGGAGAGATTTTCTTTATCCGCTGCATAGGTGAGATAGGCGCTGGCGCATGTGGCAATGAGCGTTATTTTTGCACTTCTATGGGCCTCTTTTGTTGCAAGGTATTGTTCCAGTGCCCTGTCTTTAAGGCTCCTTATGCGACCGAAAAAATCTATCTCCCAGGATAATAAACCGAGGTTTACACTGTATTGCTCTGCCACCCCGGTTATCTTTCTGCTTGATAGGTCATAAGGCACCCTCTGCCTTGTCCCTGCTGCCGCTACATCAAGGGCTGGTAATAACTCTGCCCTCTGAATATTATAATACGCCCGGGCCTGCTCCACATTCAAGGCAGCAAGTCTTAAGTCCCTGTTATTTTCAAAGGCCATCTCTATGATCTTTTGAAGTTTTTTACCAACAATAAAATCCTGCCATTTCAATGCAGCCGGTGATTCTCCGGTTTGCGTCTTTATCTCTTTGTATGCATCCCCTTCTGGCCACTTTTTTGGGATGGGCGCATCAGGCCTTGTATATTTGGGTGCCAAGGTGCAACCTGCTATGAGAAACACAAGAAGACATATAAAGATAATTGCATTTTTCATAACTACCTCCCATCCCCTGAAGTTTCAACAATATTATCTTTTTCCAGTGCCTTTCTTACCTGCTTGCTTTTAAATATCCGGGAGACAAGGACAAAGAACAGGGGTATAAAAAAGAGGTCTATAAATGTTGCAGAGAGCATGCCACCCACAACGGCTGTGCCTATTGCCTTCATGGCCCCTGCCCCTGCACCTGTGGCCTTGGCAAGGGGCAACACACCGAAGAAGAAGGCAAAAGATGTCATGATAACAGGTCTGAACCTTGTTCTTACAGCCCCAAGTGTTGATTCAATAAGGCCTTCCCCTTTCAGCAATCTATCCCTTGCAAACTGTATTATAAGTATAGCATTTTTTGTTGAAAGGCCCATAGTTGTTAAAAATCCTATCTGGAAATATACGTCGTTGTGTAGCCCCCTTAACCATGTGGCCATAAGGGCACCAAATACACCCAGTGGCAGCATTAAAAGGTTTGTTATAGGTATTGTCCAGCTCTCATATAATGCGGCAACACATAAGAATATAACGAGGATTGAAAAGGCATACAGAATGGGAGCCTGTTTTGTGGCGATCTTTTCCTGATAGGAAATATCACTCCAGGCATAACCGATTCCCTGGGGAAGCTTTGCCGTAATCTCTTCCATGGCAACCATGGCCTCTCCAGAACTTCTTCCCGGTGCTGCCTCACCGAGAAGATTCAATGCTGGAAACCCATTATACCTTTCCAGTCTCGGTGAACCCATTGCCCATTCACCTTTTGCAAAAGCAGAAAATGGCACCATCTTTCCTGAAGTATTTTTTACATAGACCTTATTTAAATCTTTTGGTAGCATTCTAAACGGTGCATCCCACTGGGCATAGACCCTTTTTACCCTGCCGTTGTGGATAAAATCATTGATATAAGCACTTCCAAAAGAGGCTGCAACAACTGTGTTTATAGAGGATATGGGAACACCGAGTGTGCCTGCCTTTTCTTTATCCACAGTAATTCTATATTCTGCCATATCTTCAAGACCGTTGGGTCTAACCATTGAAAGTCTCGGGTCCTTTGCTGCCATAAAGAGGAGTTGATTTCTTGCTGCCATGAGCTTTTCGTGCCCAAGACCACCCATGTCGAGCAATTGAAAATCAAAACCCCTTGATCTACCGAGCTCAATTACAGATGGCGGCGCAAAGACGAACACCATGGCCTTTTTGTATCCTGAAAATCTCATCATTGCCCTGCCTATTATGGCATCTACCTTTAAATTTTTACTCTTTCTTAAGTGCCAGTCCTTTAATTTTATAAATACAATACCGTTTGACTGGGTCCTGCCGGAAAAACCTATGCCTGCCACAAACATACAGGATTCTACTGCATCCTTTTCCTTTGTTCTAAAATACTCCTGAACCTCAGTCAACACCTCTTTTGTCTGCTCTAAGGTGGAACCTGTGGGCATAATTACCTGAGATAAAAGCATACCCTGATCTTCATCAGGTAGATATGCAGTGGGAAGTCGCATAAAAACTACACCCACTGCCACAACAATAATTATGTAGGCTATTATATATTTTGTTACCTTCGAAAAAGACTTTCCAACGAGTGCTACATAGATGTCCCTTACTTTAAAAAATCTTCTATTAAACCATGCAAAAAAAGGCCTCAGTATTCTAAAGGCAGCCTCTGATGAATCATGACCGGGGGGTATGGGCTTTAAAAGGTTTGCACATAACACTGGGGTTAAGATAAGAGCTACAAGAACAGATAATAGCATGGCAGAAATGATGGTTATGGAAAACTGCCTGTAAACAATACCTGTTGAGCCTCCAAAAAATGCCATGGGACCGAATACGGCAGACAATACAAGGCCTATTCCGATCAAGGCACTTGTTATCTGTTCCATGGATTTTGCCGTTGCCTCCTTTGGAGGCAGGCCCTCTTCTCTCATAATACGTTCCACGTTTTCAACAACCACTATGGCATCATCCACAAGTAGGCCTATTGCCAGCACCATGGCAAACATGGTGAGCATATTTATGGAATATCCAAAGAGACCAAGCACAGCAAATGTGCCCAGTAGCACCACAGGCACTGCAATGGTAGGGATGATTGTTGCCCTGAAGCTGCCCAAAAATAACCACATTACAAGAAATACGAGGATGATGGCCTCGATTAAGGTCTTTACCACCTCCCATATGGCAACCTTTGTAAAAGGTGTTGTATCGTATGGATAGGTAACTCTCATACCTGGAGGAAAGTACCTGCTCATCTCGTTCAGTTTCGCCTTGACTCTATCCGCTGTCTCTATGGCATTGGCCCCTGCAACAAGTCTTATGGCAAGACCTGCCGATGGCTTGCCATTGTAATAGGATTCAATGTCGTATGTCTCTGTTCCAAGTTCGGTCCTGCCCACATCTTTTACCCGCACAATTGAGCCATCAGGATTTATACGAATGGGTACAGAAGCAAACTCCTGAGGGGTTTTAAGAAGCCTCTGGACAATAATGGATGCGTTTAGCCTCTGACCTTTAACTGCAGGAGCGCCTCCAAACTGACCGGCAGATACCTCCACATTATAGGTTTTAATCGCTCGAACAACATCCTCAACGGTCATGTTATAGCTTGTGAGTTTATCAGGGTCAAGCCATATACGCATGGCATACTGGGTGCCAAATATTTCTACCTCTCCCACACCGGGGATCCTGGCAAGCACCTTTTCAAGGTTGGACTGGGCATAATCCCTCAAATCATTTCCGTCCATACTACCGTCTTCTGATATGAGGTTTACTATAAGAAGCCAGTTTCTCGTTGCCTTGCCTACAGTAACACCCATCTGCTGCACAACCTCTGGCAGGGAAGCCATGGCAAGCTGAAGTTTATTCTGCACCTTTGCCCAGGCAAGGTCAGGGTCGGTTCCCGGCTCAAAAGTAAGCTCGATCCTCGATGTCCCTGAAGAATCGCTGGTAGCCGACATATATATCATCTTATCAAGCCCTGTCATCTTCTGTTCGATGATCTGGGTAACACTGTTTTCTACTGTCTCTGCCGAGGCACCGGGGTAATATGTCTGGATGTAAATGGAAGGTGGGGCTATGGGTGGATACTGGGAAATGGGCAGGTTATAGATGGCAAGCCCACCGGCAACCATAAGGATTATGGCAATAACCCATGCAAAAACAGGTCTGTCAAGAAAGAATCTGGATAGCATAATGGGCCTCCGCTACTTTGTTTTTGCAGAAGGCTTTGCCTGGGCATCAGGTCCTGGACCTTTTGTCTCGCCTTCCTTAAAGGGCGTAACCTTCACTGGGACGCCAGGCCTTATGCGCTGGATACCCTCAATAATAACCTGGTCACCTTGCACAAGGCCCTTCTGGATAAGCCACCTGTTACCCACCTCCCTCTCGAGGATAACGGGTCGGATCTGTGCCTTCCCCTCTTTATCTATAACAAATACATATGGATTCCCCTTGGGGTCGCGGGATACAGCCTGCTGGGGAACAAGGATGGCGTTTTTATTCACACCCTCTTTTACAATAGCCCTTACAAACATGCCGGGCAATAGTTTTTCACCTTTGTTGGGGAATATGGCCCTTATGATGACCGAGCCAGTGGTGGGGTCAACTGTTATATCCCTGAACTCCATGGTGCCCTCCTGAGGATATATGCTGCCGTCTTCAAATGCAAGTTTTATCTTGCTCTGGTCTTTGCCTTCATGTCTTATGCGTCCCTCCTCAAGGCGACGTTGGAGGTCCCTAAGCTCTGTTGTTGACTGTGGGATGTCCACATAAACGGGGTCGAGCTGCTGAATTGTGGCAAGGGCCACGGGTTGATTTGCCGTTACCAGTGCACCCTCTGTTACATAGGATTTTCCAATGCGGCCTGAAATGGGTGCTACCACCTTTGTGTATCCGAGATTGATTTGGGCTGCTTCAGTTGCGGCCTTCCAGTAATTTATATCTGCCTGTGCCTGCTTAAAGGCTGCCTCAACATCATCATATTCTTGCTGGCTTATTGCCTTATAGGTTATTAGTTCCTTGTATCTTTCGTATCTCTGCTTTATTGCAGGCAGGTTTGCTTGAGCCCTCTCCAGTGCACTTTTTGCATTGTCGTAGGCTGCCTTATAAGGGGCAGGGTCTATCTGATATAAGACTTCTCCTGACCTTACATTTGTGCCTTCTGTAAAAAGCCTCTTCTGGATTATGCCTGATACCTGAGGCCTTACCTCTGCTATCCTATAGGAAGATACCCTCCCTGGCAGTTCAGTGGTTAGTGTTATCTTTTCGGGGACGATTTTTATAACCGATACCTCAGGAGGGCCGGCCTGCGGTGGTGTCTTTGAACCTTTACATCCGTAAAATATAAGACTGGTAAGCACTACAAAAATTATAACCACAGGCTTTATCTTGCATATTCCATACATACGACACCTCTTTGCTTTGTTTTAAAATTCCATACATCTTCTTTAATTACTACGGCTTAAAAGCCCTGAGAGGATAAGCTCACTGCACTGTCTTGCATCAAAGAGATTATCAGGGTCAACAACTAAGGATAAAACAAAACCACGGATAACGCCCATAATAACCCTTGTTGCCTCCTCTATATTGCAGTTTACGAATATCCCCTTGTTTATCCCTTTGAATATAATCCCTTTTATAACCTCTTTCTGTCTCTTAAAAAACTCTCTTTTTATATCAATGCCGAAAGTAAACCCCTTTTCCCTGCTCTGGGTTATGATAAACTCATTATGCTTTTTGGCATACTCAATGCTAAGGAGTATATACTCCCTTAAGGCATCTATTGGATCCTCTATCTTCTTTAAGGCAGCGTCTATCTTCTCTGAAAACTCTTTGAGCCTCTCATCTATTAAAAGAAGGCATAGTTCTTCCTTGTTTTTAAAGTAAAGATATATACCCCCTACACTTATCCCGGCCTGCTCTGCAATCATCCTCATAGTTGACCCTTCATAACCATGTAGAAGGAATACCCTCTGGGCGGCATCAATGATATTTTGTCTCGAGTCTTTAGATGAACGTCTGTTCATATGAATTTCGGTTCAGTATATGTTATTGAAAAATCTATGTCAATAAAATTTTAAAACTTTATGATGACAGTTCGAAAAACTTCAAGTATGGTGCGCCTCGTCTTACCCACTCTATCTTAGGATAGGCATAGATGCCATTAGTCTATCTCAATTATGGATAGTATATCCTGGCAAACAAAGATATTTAATTGCTGAAGATGTTAAGGTTATCCCTACATCGGGTTATAGAAGACAAACTGGGTTAGGTAAACCTTATTTAATCTACACCCCTTACTAACGCAAAGGTAGAGGGCCATTGCAAAGCCATTGATTGGTGTGTTACAATAGATCATCGTGTCCTTTATAGCAGACCTCCATATCCATTCAAACTTTTCAAGGGCAACAAGCCCTGATATGACCCCCCAGGGCATCTGGAGGTGGGCGCAGCTAAAGGGTATAGGTGTTATAGGCACCGGCGACTTTACCCACCCAGGGTGGTTCAAGGAGATTACTGAGAAGCTCGAACCTGTGGGAAATGGTCTTTTGGCATTAAAAAAACCATATGTCATTCAGGACATACCCACATCATGCAGAGCCGACATATTTTTTATGCTTACCGGGGAGATAAGCTGCATATACAGTAAAGATGGCAAGACAAGAAAGATTCACTGTATCCTTATGGTGCCTGATATGGCATCTGCTGCCAGGATCAACATAGCCCTATCCAAGATGGGCAATCTAAAATCAGACGGCAGACCCATACTGGGCCTTGATGCCAAGGAACTATTGAAGATAACCCTTGAGGCCTCTACTGATGCCATGTTTATCCCTGCCCATGCCTGGACACCCCACTTTTCCGTGTTTGGTGCTGCATCCGGTTTTGATTCCTTAGATGAGTGTTTTGAAGAGCTAACACCATACATCTATGCCATAGAGACAGGGCTTTCTTCAAACCCTCCCATGAACTGGAGACTTTCTTGCCTTGATACCATTACCCTTATCTCAAACTCTGATGCCCATTCACCTATAAAAATAGGCAGGGAGGCCAATATCTTCGATACCCCTCTTACTTACAATGACATGATAGATGCAATAAAAACAAAAAAGGGCTTTCTGGGCACAATCGAGTTTTTTCCTGAGGAAGGGAAATACCATTTTGATGGGCACAGGCTCTGCAGCATCTGTCTTTCACCGGAAGAGACAATAAATTACGGCTACATTTGCCCGAAGTGCAAAAAGAAACTCACCATCGGGGTCATGCACAGGGTTTTGGCACTTTCTGACAGGAAAAACGGGTATAAGCCGGAGGGTGCAGCTGATTTTAAATCCATCATACCGTTAAATGAGATAATTGCAGAGGTGCTAAACACAAACCCGTCGAGCAAAAAGGTCATAAACGAATACCTTAAGATGCTTACCCTTTTGGGAAATGAGTTTCACATCCTCCTTGATATACCCATTGAAGACATTGCAAATACCTGCGGTGAAATGATGGCCCTTGCCATAGAGAGGGTAAGATTAAACAACATTCACATCACCCCAGGGTTTGACGGTGAATACGGAAAGGTAAAGATATTTGAAGATAAAAATACTCATAACCCCAACAAATTAAGGGGTCAATTGAGTCTCTTTTAAGAAAACCGATTAACATGTCAGGGCTTTCCATATTAGAAGGGCTGAACGAAAATCAAAGACATGCCGTCACATATACTGATGGCCCTTTACTTATCATTGCAGGGCCCGGCACAGGCAAAACATTAACGATAACAAGACGTATTTTATATCTGATACATACAGGCGTAAGACCCAGCGAGATTGTTGCCCTTACCTTTACAAACAGGGCAGGCCGTGAGATGAGAGAGAGGATAAGCCCCTATCTCACAGAAGAAAAAAATGGTCTATTTTTGGGCACATTCCATATGTTCGGTCTAAATATCTTAAGAAGATACTACAACAGGGATTTTAGGCTCATTGAAAGAAAAAAACAGTTAGAGATTTTAAAGTCAATAACAGATGGCACCTTAAAAAAGGCTCAAGCATTACTGGATTACATATCAAGGGTTAAAAATCTCTATGATGTGGAATCCATGAAGGATAGCGCATTTTTAAAATACGAGGAGATATTAAAAGATAAAAACAGCCTCGACATGGACGACATCATATTAAAGGCAATGGAATTATTAAAGACATCCCGTGAGGCACACGCAGATATTGCCCGCTTAAAACATGTCCTGATAGATGAATATCAGGACATAAACCCACTTCAGTATGAGTTTATAAAATCCCTTTACGGCGTTACAGAAAATATCTGTGCCGTAGGAGACATTGACCAGGCTATTTATGCCTTTAGAGGTGCAGACATAGAACACTTTCTGAATTTCAAAAGGGATTTTAAGGGCGCACACTCAATATTTTTGAAAGAAAACTATCGATCCACCCCTACAATAGTTCAAGCCTCCCAATCCCTTATAAAACATAATAAAAAAAGGATAGCCCACCCCTTAGAGTCAATGTCTTTTAATACATCTAATAAGATCAAATTTGTTACAGTAAATAACGAATACGAAGAGGCAAAAACCATTGTGAGAGAGATAGAAAAGAAAATGGGTGCCACAAGCCATTATAGCCTGACACAGAACGATTTTCGAGGTGAGTGGGATAATAACTACCGGTTTTCCGATTTTGCAGTATTATTCCGGACGAACCACCAGGCAGATGTTATAAGAGAGGCATTTGTCGATTCCGGGATACCCTATCAGCTGATAAAAGATGTCTTCTACGAAGCAATCGAAGACATCATAGATAAGTTAAAGATGTCTACAAATGAGATACCTCAAGGAAAAAACATTGCCCATATCCTCGATGATGCATTTGCTACAGCCGATACGGAAGGGCTTTTGGGCTTGAAGAGAAACCTCCTTCATGCATATGAAGCATTGCAAGCAGAGATTGCTTTAAAAAAGGTTACAGATGAATTATATCTGTTTAGATCTCCCGATGCCATAGACAGAAGTTCGGATTCGGTTAGTCTTATGACACTACATATGTCTAAAGGACTTGAATTTAAGGTGGTTTTTATTGCAGGATTTGAAGAGGGTCTTATACCCTATAGCCTTGCAAATACCGAAGAAGAGATAGAGGAGGAAAGAAGGCTATTCTATGTGGGCATGACTCGAGCTAAAGAGGAGCTGTTTTTATTGTGCAGTGAAAAAAGACATGTTCATGGAGCTATCAGAATGTGCAAAAAATCAAGGTTTTTTTACGAGATACCGGATGGATTAATGGATGAAATAACGATTTCAAAAAAGGAAAAACCAAAGAAAAGACCAAAACAACAGAGCCTTTTTTAAAGTGTTTATCGTAAAAATTTTTACTACGTGTGATGGCATTTAAAAACTTGACGCGCTTAAAAAGATAATTTATTTTTATCTTATATTATAATCTCTTCAGGGGCATTTTTATGGGCATAGAGGTTCGTTTAAAAAATCGTCCTTTATCACTGATCAGGATACTTTTTATTTGTCTTACCATATTTACTCTGGCATTTACTTTAACAAACTGTGCAACAAATCCCGTTACAGGTCGCACCCAGCTTATGCTTTTTTCAGAGGAAGAAGAATTGAGAATGGGAAAAGAATGGTATCCCAGCATCATGTGGGGTGGAGAAGGTGGAGGAGGTGAATACAGGGATGAAAAACTAAGGTCCTACTTGAACGATATAGTGCAGGCCCTGCAAGGGGCATCACACAGGCCACACATCAAAGTAGAATTTGCCATACAGAATAGTTCTGTTCCCAATGCATGGGCCATACCGGGATATGTATCCATGACAAGAGGGCTTTTGGCAGGCCTTGAGAGTGAGGCAGAATTTGCATATGTCATGGGTCATGAGATAGGTCATGTTGCCGTAAGGCACTCGGCAAGTCAACTTTCTAAGGGAATTTTCATGAGTTTTATATTGCAGGGTGCAAGTTTGGCTATGGGTTCGTCCCCTTATTCGGATGCGGCCCTTGCCTTAGGCTCAATCGGAGGAAATCTTTTAATGTTGAAATACAGTAGAGACGATGAGTTAGTGGCAGATAGGCTTGGCGTGGAGTATATGGCAAAGGTTGGATATTTGCCGAAAAATGCCATAAACGCACACAAAAATTTAGAAAGGGCCTCACAGGAATATTTAAAGGCAGTGGGAAAAAACAGTGAAGAGGGTGGATTTTTTACAGATTTACTTTCAACGCACCCAAGAACCTCGGTAAGGATCGACGAACTTGAAAAGATCATCAGAGATACCTCTGTAAATGCCATAAGAGGTGATGGAACAAATAGATTAGCGTTTTTAAATGCCACAGCTGAACTCAGAAAGACACACAGACTATATGTGGATTACTACGATAAGGCTGTTAAAAACTTGAAGGAAAACAAAATAGATGAGGCAAAACATCTCATTTTAGAGGCAATTAAGGAGAAAAAAGATGAAGCGCCCTTTCAGGCATTATATGGTTTTATACTTGTAAGAAAAGATAATTTAAACGAGGCCGAGGTGTATTTCAACAATGCTTTAAAATTACACGCGCAATATCAGCCGGCATACAGGGGTCTTGGAATCATATATTATAAGAAAAACGATAATCAAAAAAGTATCGCCTATCTTAAAAAGGCCATACAGTTATTTCCCGACGATATGCCTTCCTTTTACTTTATGGGCATGAATTACTACAAAATGAATATGCACCATGAGGCCATAAAATATCTAAAGTCTTTTTCTGAGGTTTATCCAAAACACCCAACGGTTCACGGAACACTCGGAACCTGTTATGAAAAGACAAACAATCTAAAGGCTGCATATGAAGAATATACTATGCAGATAAAAGTAGCCCCTGACAACGAAATGGGAAGATATGCCAGAACAAGATTAAACATTCTAAGGAACTATTTTATCAAGTAAAAATTTTGTGAAATGCTTTACTCCATTTTTTTTTGAGTTAAAAATGCATTTTTGATAATCTAAACAAGTGTTTATGTGAACAAATGTTCAGTAGATAAATCAAAAAATATCGTTTCAGGAGTACCAAAAACATAAATAAAGGACGCTGGAGGATGGTTGAGGTGATGAAGATGTTAAAAAACAAATATTTAAAAAATTTCTGTGTATCTAAAATCTATTTATTATCTTTCACCACATTGGTTTTAACCCTCTCTTTTGCTTTAACCACTGTCTCTGCCAATGATATGAGCGTTTCTGCCGGATACGGATTTGCCTTTTTAAACCCTGAAAGAAAGATTTATCGCTTAAGAGACACAAAGGGACTATACGATTTTTATCATGTTTCACTGGCAAAAGAACATCCCATTTATAATCAGATTTCTATTGTTGCAGAGCCATTTATTGTTTATCAGGCAAGGCCAGATGACGGTTTAGATTTCGGATTTACCATTTCTGGAAAATACTATATGACGAAGAATTTTTATGTGCATGTTGGGGTCGGCATAGCCTATACTACATACGGTTTTAAAGAACAGGGCACACACCTACCCTTTATCCTTCAAGGTGGTATTGGATATAGATGGAAAAGGTTTTTCATAGAGGATAGATTCAAGCATTATTCAAATGGTGGTATCTCAAGACCCAATACGTCTATAAACTCTAATATAATATTGATAGGGGTATGCATTTGAATGACAAAACCTTGAATTTTTGATGTTTTTTATATAAAAGCATTAATAGATTTAAACAGTTGGGGGGTGGCAATGTTTGACGATATACGTTACAAGACAAAAAACGGGGTAAGGGCAATAAGAAGATGGGTTATACCCTATCTCAACTCCCTTATCCATCCAGACCAGTTCAGACCTGTCCTCTGTTATCTGTATACTGAATGGAAATGCAACATCGACTGTTATTATTGTCACCAGTATGATGATAATCGGGAAGGTATGGACCTTGATACTGCAAAGAGCGCAATCGACTGGTTGAAGACATTAGGATGCAGGGTTTTGCCGCTTATGGGTGGAGAACCGCTTATAAGAAAGGATTTCATACTTGAGGTCATACGATACGGAAGCGAAAACGGCTTCTTCGTCTACCTTCCAACAAACGGTTATCTTATGGACAAGGAATTCATAGACGAGATGGGGAAGGCAGGTGTGGCCGCAGTAAACCTTGCAGTGGATACCATCGCACCCAGAAAAGGGTTGCCAAAGGCACTTCTTGCAATCGAGCCCCAATTCAGGTATCTTGTGGAAAGGCAAAAAAAATACGGTTATCTTCTGTTTTTTAATATAAACATATGCCGCACCAATATAAAGGATGTAAAACTCCTTACAGAAATAGCCCATGAGAATAATATAGGCACAGACTATCATCTCAACGAGCCGCCCCAGGGTTTTGTTGATGTCTCCCACTATAAACATAAAGACGATGGATTATTCATCACACCCGAGCAGTTTCCTGAGGTGGATGAACTTCTTGACTGGCTTATAGAAAAACAGAAAAAGGGCTGGCCCATGGTAAACTCCATAGAACATTTAAAGACATTCAAAAAAAGGATGAGAGGTGCCATCGACTGCTGGGATTGCAGGGCCGGCATAAACGGTGCCCTCATAAGACCCGATGGCAGTCTGTCCCCCTGCTTTGACCTCATATGTCTCCATCGCGACTGGGGCAGGATATGGGAGCCAAAGTTTGATAGAAATGCCTTGATAGATGTAAAAGAGAAATGCATGCCCCACTGCTCATCCACATGCTTTCACACAATGGCCTATTATTACCAGATTCAGACCGTCCCCCAGTGGGTGAGAAAGCATATAAGGGTTGGTTAGATATGTATTCTGTATTTAAAATGGATAATCTTCAATGTCTTCGTAGTTTTTTATTTCAAATCTCGGGGTGCATATGGCAAGAAAGATGAGGTCTTCTGCACCTATATTTTTAATCCTCTGGGGACACAAAGGCGGGATGACTATGATATCTCCGGGCGCCACTTCTTTCGGTGGCATGGCACCTATCTCCACAATGCCCGTGCCCGCAAGAATATAATATCTTTCTGTAGTGTCTTTTAATCTATGCCATCGTGTTTTTTTATTGGGCTCTACCCTTGCCCTTGCAATAGATAGCAAGCTGTCTTCAGGGACATTATACTGCTCCAAAACAAAACAACCCTCTTTGAAATAAAACTCCTTTGAGACATCAAACTTTATGATCTTTTCATCCATACATTGCAAAGATTTTATGCAATATCGTTGGGTATGGCAATTTCTTCATCGGTAAGATAACACTGCGGGTCTTGCCCCCATATGTCACCTGTTGCTGCCTCAGCCCTCACCCTGAAATTACCGGCACAGATATCAAGCCATCTACAAACCCTGCATCTTCCCTTTACATGCCTTTTCTTTTCTTTTAATTTTGCCAGAAGGGGGTCGGTGGTATCCATCCAGATGTGACTGAAAGGTCTTTCCTTCACATTGCCAAAACTATAGTGTCTCCAGAACTGGTCTGCATGGACATTGCCCTCTTCGTCTACGCAAGCAATACCAACACCAGAGGCATTTCCCTCGTTCATCATAAGAAGTTCGTAGACCTCTTCGGCCCTCTTTTTATCCTCCCTAAGAAGACGAAGATACACGTAGGGTCCGTCTGCATGGTTGTCCACTGTAAGGACCTCTATCTGCCTGCCCTTGGAGAAAAATTCCTTTGTCCTATCCATGATATAGTCTACAACCTCCCTCTTCTGTTCATGGGTCAGGTCTTCATCCATAAGGTTTGACCCCCTTCCCGCATAGACAAGATGATAAAAGCATACCCTGTCAATACCTTCTTTCTCAAGGAGGTTGAATATCCCTGGGATCTCTTTGTAATTCCTCTTGTTTATGGTAAACCTGAGCCCCACCTTTATCCCTGCCTTTTTTGCATTTCTTATACCCTCTATGGCCATATTAAATGCACCCCTTTTGCCCCTAAATGCATCATGGACATGCCCTATGCCATCAAGGCTCACACCTATATAGGACAGGGAATATTCGGAAAAAATCCTTGCCTTTTCTTCTGTAATAAGAGTCCCGTTTGTGGATATGACAGCTCTTATGCCTTTTTTCACAGCATATTCAATTAGCTCGGGCAAATCCTCCCTTAATAGCGGTTCCCCCCCTGAAAATAAAACAACCGGGGCACCAAATACGGCAAGGTCATCTATAAGTATCTTTCCTTCCTCTGTTGTAAGCTCATTGCCCATGTAGTCCTCTCCCTCTGCCCGGGCATAGCAGTGGATGCATCGGAGGTTACACCTCTTTGTCATGTTCCATACCACAACCGGTTTCTTGTCCCTTGAAAACTGCAGGAGGTGTGATGGCAGCCTCTTGGAATCCCTACCGTATCTTAGAGGGTCTGATGCCTCAACGGCACCGCAGTATAATTTTGATATTCCTATCATTGTCTTATTTTGTCTCCAAAAATATAAAATGTCAACCCTGTAGTGCTTGCATTAGACCTATATATATGTTATGTTTAGGCATTCGGGGCGTGGCGCAGCTTGGTTTAGCGCGCTTGCCTTGGGAGCAAGAGGTCGCTGGTTCAAATCCAGTCGCCCCGACCATTAATCTTTTGATAACAATAACGGGTGTATAATTATGAAAAGACTCGGGCTATGGTGGAGGGCCACAAGGCCCTTTTCTCTTACAATAAGTGCGTTGCCCCCTATATTGGGTGGTCTTATTGCGAAGATGGAAAACCCCGAACTTATTTTTAATTGGCTTTACTTTTTTCTTGCACTCATAGGTTGCGTTGTAGCCCATGTAGGTGCAAACATGATAGCAGATTATTGTGATTACAAAAAAGGGGTGGACAGGGAAGGGACCTATGGTTCCAGCGGTGTTTTGATAGAAAGATTAATGAAGCCTAAAGAGGTGTTAAAGGGCTCTATAATCGCCTATATCATTGCAACATCCATAGGTATATATCTTGCATATTCAGTGCCTAACGGCCGTTTCTTGATATGGATTATCCTTGTTGGTGGAATACTGGGTTTTTTTTACACAGTAGGGCCTTTTTCATTTAAGTATCATGCCCTGGGTGATTTGGCAGTATTTGTATCATTCGGGCCTGCCATGACCTTAGGTGCATATTTTGTCCAGGCCCATCAATTCTCTTGGACCCCGGTTCTATATGCAATACCATTGGCCTTTCTCGTGGATGCGGTCCTTCATGGTAACAACCTCCGGGATATAAAGAATGATATAGCGGTTAGCATAAAGACAGTGCCCATACTCATCGGTGAAAGCAACTCCAAGGTCATGTATCATATCCTCGTCCTGGGCGCATATTTATCCGTAATACTGCTTATCGTCTTTAATGGATTACCTGCCATATCCCTTATAACACTTCTTTCGCTACCCCTGGCAATAAAACTGATAAGGCTTGTAAATGCCAAGGAACAGGTCAGCGAAAACCAGTTTGCCATGATAGATGCCGCAACTGCCCAGCTCCATTCTGCCTTTGGCATGCTTTTCCTCATATCCCTTTTTGCCAAGCACCTCTTTATCCGTTAACAGGATGATCTCAGGGTCAGGTCGTAATGCATTGTATATTGTTTTGTCTGTTGCCCTTGCCTTTTTTCTGTGGTATCTTGTGTTTGTTATAAGACCCTTTAACTTCTGGCTTATGATGTCTTTCAATACAGTCATCCTGGGTATCATCTCTTTTGTCTGCGGCGGCATGGCCTTTAAATGGGAAGAGTGGAGCCTAAAAAACATCTCTTTGGGCATAGCCCTGGCAGCAGTCCTCTATGGTATATTCTGGCTGGGTCATCATACCCTTATATGGTTCAGTTCTTTAACAGGCATCCTGCCTGAGCGAGCAAAAAACCTTCAGTCCATATATGCAAACAGGGAGGTTGTCTCCCCTGCCTTGATTGCCTTACTCCTTTTCTTTCCCATTGGCTTTGGTGAGGAGGTATTCTGGAGGGGCTACATCCAGAGATATATGCAAAAAAAATGGGGCAAAACCATTGCCTTTGTCGCAACAGTGATTCTATATACCGGTGTCCATATCCCCACAGCAAACCCTGTCCTTATCCTTGCTGCCTTTGTATGCGGTATATACTGGAGCGGGCTATACAGTATAACAGGGAGCCTTGTCCCTGTTATAGTATCCCATATGGTCTGGGACCCTTTTATATTCATCATATTCCCCATCGGGGCAGGCAGATAGAGTTCAAGGGCCTTATGAGGTAGGCTATTCCAAGAAGGATAGGGCCGGATATTATTAATCGTAAAATACATTTGACCCCTTTTCGTCATTTAAAACTGACCCCCATAAGGGGTAAAATACCCCCTCAATAATATTATATGAGGGGAGGACGAAAAGGAGGATGATAACAATGTATAAGTGGAAAAAGAGTCATATGGTTTGTTGGAGTGGATATTGGGGTAGGAACTTCGGTTTAGTGAACGATGTACTAAATACAAGTCTTGCATTTGACATCGTAGGTTCGGACGTCCAGGCGCCGATGCCCCCGGCTGCGGTAGGCTTCCAGGTCAGTAGATAGTCCGAGGCCCAGCAGGTTCTCCGCGTTTATCGTGGAGCGCATATCCGCAGGAATCTTGGAACCCCACTGGACTTGGACGGGCAGATCTTCAGGCTTCATGCCCCTTTCAACCATGCCCCCGCGGGATTCGATAGAGTCGAGTTTTTAAGTCATCCTCTATTCTTCCGTTGTCCTTTCGATATCCGCCTCGTCGAGCGGTTCGTTTACGGCATTGCGCAGCCAGGACGGATCGAAACCGGCAGCAGAGGACCCCTCGACGCGGATTCGCACCCTAGCCCCGTCAGATTTGTCGGCCAGGTTCGCAATGGCCGGGAACGCCTTGAAGACCTGTTCTCGGGTGGCTTCGAAGGCAAAAGCGACCCGCTTCTTCCGACCGGAAACATCCGTGCCGGTCGTTTGTGATTCGGTACCGGCTCCCACTCCAATTCCAGCCGGGCCTTCTTGGACGCTCGGTTGAGGAACTGCGCCTGAATCGATGGGGAAAGTGCCTTCAGGTTGGGCCGCCGGGGCTTCCGGGATCGCGTGCGGCATCATGAGGAAGCCGGAATCGAAATCAATTTCGTCATCGGCAATAGAGCGGCCGAGAATCACCTTGTCGCGATTTACCTGGTATTTCCCGTCAGGGCCAAGAACGGGCGGTTTATGAACCGCCCCTACGTATCCGAAGACACCTTCGGCAACGCCACGGGCGATTCCCTTGCGCAGCACAGATGCAGATTCCAACTGGGGCGGCGCAATATCCCGGAAAAACGATTCAAGCACATCGGATGCCTTGATGCCCATGATCGGGGGCTCACCCTCGACTATGGATTCGCCGAGCCGCACGCGCTCGGCGATCTTCCGCGGCGTTACCGATCCATGAATGCGCGGAGTGCCCACGCTGGTGAGCAGTTCCATAATGCGCTCGTGGACACCGGTTGCCTGAAGCGGACGTCCGCCCCGTTCCACCTTTTCAATTTCAAGTTCGCCATCCTGCACCCGGGGCAACCAAACGGCCGTATAAAGCTCCCGAAAACACGACTCGGCTGCAGCCTGCTCGGTGCGTTTCCTCTCCCAGAGTTGGTCAAGCTGATCCTTGGTGAGCCGGAGCTGCTGCTTCTTGGCTTCCACGCGGTCGATGGCTAAAAGATACCGGACGGCGCGCCGCAAGGCCTCGATCTGTTTCTTTTCCGGTATCGCAAGTCCCAGCCCGTTGCGGAAACGCCTGGGACGATCCCCGTACTTGGTGAGGTACTCCTTGGCCTGACGTTCCTGCTCCGACTTTCCGTCAGCGGCGAATTCGAGGGGCAGGTAGGCAACGAGGAACCGCGGCTCCTCGTCGGGGATGTCCTGGCTTTTTGCCGGCCAGACGATGGCCGTGTGATGGCCGGAGAGGCGCTCATCCAGCATTTCCTTGATCTGACTTCGGACCGGGCCGTGACCACGAGCCTGAGAATCCTCACGGGCAACGGTCTGCTCCGCGTCCTCGATCAGCTTGGTGACATTCGGGTCCTTCTTGAAGCAGTACCGGACGCCGTCATAATGCAGGTAGAGGCATGTGTTGCGAAGTTCGGACAAGACAGCGGTGGCCGTGATGTTGTCCAGGTCGGGACCGACGCATGCCGCAAGCAGTTCGTTCTCCGTAACGCCGGGCGGCAGCGTTTCGTCATTGCCCGAACCCTCACGCCTTAACCCGCCAAACGAATACAGAAGGATGGCCGTGGCAATGCTCGTGGCTGGCTTCACGCTGGCAAGCGCAGGAGTCTCGCGCGCCATCCGGTCGTCGATGCGCCTTGCCCGGGCGTTCGGGCCATCGATATCCGCCGTGATGACCGGGTCGTAGTCGTTCTGGACACCCAGCTCTTTGAGCATCTTTACCCGGACATCCACGTCCTTCAACGGCACATCACCGGGCCCAAAGAGGGCCTTGGCCCCGCCGTTCTTCTTGAGGGAATGCATGCAGGAGGCAAGGAACCGTAACGCGCCCCGTGTCCGCTGGAAAGCATCCACCGCGGTCCAGCGTTCTCTCATGATGTCGATGAGCGCGGGATGGAATGGATATGCCGCCCGCATTCGATCACGCAGCAGCCGACCTTCCTCCTCAGCCTGCTGACGCTCGGACGGGGTTTCTGCATGAGCCCGCTGCATGCCGGTGATAATCTCCTGATATGCTGTAGCCACTTCAGTAGCCGTGGAAGCGTCGGGAGCGCTGCCAAGAAGACGCCGCTGAAGGATCGGCAGGACCTCATCCCCTGAGACAGGTTCCCTGAGTTGGTCCACCCGAGAGGCGAGCTTATCTATCTCGGCAAGCAGCCCCACATTCCCCAGGGCCTCCCTGGCGCTCCAGGTGAGGGAATAGACGAGTGCGGCCTTCTTGCTCCCGGCCACCTCGACGGTCAGGTTCTGGAAGAAATCCTTGGCCTGTCGCTGGAGCGTCGAATCAAGGACGCTGACCGCAGCGGAGCGCTCCATGTATTTGAGCACCTCATCGAGGAGGATGAGAACCGGCCGACCGCTTGCCCCCTTGGTAAGCAACTCGCGGATCACATCCCCGCCCGGGGCCACGCGATCCTTGTCGTGATCGGCCACCAACGGGAAGGCCTTTTCGGGATCGATCTGCCAGGCGATCCAGCCCCACATGGTCTGGATTATCCTGCCGTCTTCCAGCGTCTTGCCGCTTAGGGCATCGAATTTCTCGCCGTCGAAAACCGCCACGGCCACATTGCCGGGTCGGGCGAATTCCTTGGCCTCCGGGATGCCGTCCAGTGCCTCTCGCCTTCGCGCAGCATGGAACAGCGACGCCAGGGTGTGCGATTTCCCGCCGCCGAAGGGCACCCTAAGCTTCAACACCCGGTTGTAACCGGACTTGCCGGAAAGGGATGCCAGTACTTCGTCCAGGAGCTTTCGCAGATCGGCCGTGAGGTAGGTCGCCCGAAAGAAGGCTTCCGGGTCCCTGTTGACCACGGGCACGTTGGGATCACCCGCTGCGATGGCTCCGAGATCGATGGCGAACACCGCCTCGGTCAGCGCACCCGCTTCCACATCGGGATGGAGCTTGACCAGGTCGGTCCAGGGACGAAGAGTGTGTGTGCTCATTTTGATACCTCTTCCTCAGTCGTTATCTTGAGTTGGCTGAAATGCCCATATTGTGAGCAATAATTCAGCGTCGTCAATCAGTTGGTATTCCGGTTTTCGACCACTGAGCTGAAGACTTTCCTCAAAAATGATCGGTACGCCGTCACCGCGCTTTTCCATGTAAAATCCTCTACCGATATTGCCGATCGATTCAGCAATCGGCGTCTCCGCAAGTAGGCTCGTTATAAGTTCATTGCGGGTTGCCTGACGGAGGGCTATGCTATCTATTGTTACTGTATTGGGAAGAGCGCCTGGTGAATAGATTTCGAGTCGATCGTCAAACATAAAAAAACGAATCTTTGAACCAAAAATCGAATAATCGCGATGAGCAACTGCATTTACGATGGCCTCAAATACCGCGCGCTCGCTGAACTGAGGCCTTTCAATGCGATGGGGTTTCTTCTCGGCGAAGATGGTTTGATTTCGTTTTAGAAATGCCATTGCCTGATTGATTTGGGCATCAAGCGGGCCATATATTTTTTGAGCATCTGTCTGATAATTGGAATCCTGTCTCGAGCCGCGATAACGCACCGCCTCGATATATGCGTTGGATAGGAATCTTTGCGGCTGCTCGCAACACAACAGCACGCCTGCCACGGAGCAACGGATTGCGCCGTTTTCTTCCCGTGAAAGGAGATTGCGTTTCAATAGCACAATTTCTGATGGTTCTTCCGACCGGGTAGTGAATCTCCGCCACAGGGTTTCTGAAAGGTCTGACATGGCACTATTAGGTACGGGCTGTTCATCAAAGCGGATCAGACGCGCCTGACTTCGCTGTTGAAATAAACGGGCCAGATAATCCGGCGGCATTTTCCGCTTGGAACTTCCCTGGCGATAGAAATATCCCCCCGGGCTTTCGTGGACAAAAAGACTGCGGGGGATTTCGACCTTTAGGATAGCCTGCAAGCTGCCGGAACTATCAGGCAATTCCATACGAAAGGATCGGAACAATAGGGGGGGCATGATGCTTTCGTTACAGATTTCGAACACATAACGTTCAACGTCTTCAAGCCTATCCAGCGGGATGCCGACAATTTCACGGCTTTTGTCATCGACACCGAACACCACAACACCATCATGGGTATTGGCTATTGCCGCCAATTCATCAGCCAGGTCATCGCGTCTTGGGTCGGAAACCCTTCCACCCCGGAAGCGAACGGTTTTCAATTCAAGGGAAGTATCTTCTCCTAAGCGTATTTTCTGCAACAGTTCTTCATGACTATCAAACATGGCGACCCTCCAGGGCGATGCGGCGGTAGCGTTGTTCAAAAGCCTTTTCGCCGCCTTCCATCACATCGCAGATGGTTCTTCTCACAGTCTTTTCCTGCAAAGACCCGCTGATTTCGATCTGCGTTTGACCGTTGCGTGCCACCAGGGCAATAACCAGCTCGGCATCTCCGTTCACCACAATATTGGCGTTATGCGTTACAACGATCACCTGCCTCCGCCGTTTGATTTCACGCAGTTGCGTCACTATAAGGTCATAAATCAGGTGGTTGTCGAGATCATCCTCCGGTTGATCCAGAATGAGGGGCTCTGTACCATAGGAAAGGAGAAAGGCCAGTAGGGCTGCGGTCTTCTGTCCCGGCGATCCTTCCTGGATAGGACGGAATGTTTGTCGATCGGCAGATGAGCTGTATTCGACATCCAGCGAATCCTCCGGGTACCATAAATCCAGGCGATCCAGCGCCTCGGGGGGTAATTTGGCAAGATGATTGCCAAACCGTTTATCTGCCAGAGTGGCAACCTGAGGATCCTGGACAATTTCATGGACTGTATTTTTGAGCGCGGCCAGCCGTCTCTCTATCTCTGAAACATCTGGCGACTTGGAATATATATTGCCCAACAATTTCTCTATGTCTTTCTCAAAGCCGCCGGTTTCACGCTGAATGAGGTAACGAAATGTCTCCTCCACCTCATCTTTCGCGCCATAGGGTACGATTGTTATTCGAACATAGGGATTTCCTTCGAGCACCTCATCGAGAAACGCGCGCCGTTTTTGGGTAAGCTCCTTCCGATACAAGGCGATCTTCTCTAAACATCCGGAGGCTTGTTTTTGGAGGTCTGCTATCTGTTTTCTCCGATTCTCAAAATCCTTGATCTGATTCTCCAGCATCTGACGTCGCTGCACGAGCTGGCCATATCCAGAAGGATCTGCAACGCCTTCCTGTTTCAATCGTTCCTGAAGGTCCTTGTAAGCACGCATGGCCTCATCAACCCTGGATTTCCACGAGGAATCATCCTTCTGTTTTCTCCAATCAGCCAAAACAGCATCCGCCTTGTTTGCCAACCCTGAAACTTGAGAAACAATATCACCCATTGACTTTTTGATATTTTGTATGAGTTCTAAAAACTTGGCATCCTCGATCAGCGTTTTGTCGAAGTCGGCGTCGTCGAAGTCTTCCGGGATCAATTCTTCTGCTGTGGCACGCAGACGGGACCCAATATCGCTTATTCCCTTGTCCCAAACATCGACCGCCTGGGCTTGGCGGCGTCTCTTCTGCATTGACTTTAAAATCTCCGCATGGCCGGACTGTTCAAAGAAAGAGAGTTTGTGTTTAATATCTTCCAACTCCCCCTTCAGCCTTGACTCTTCAGCCAACCCGGTTTGGATTTCCCGGATCTTTGCCTTCAGGGACAAGTACTGATTTTCTACGGCTTCGATATTCCGTTTCCAGGAGGCATAATCCACCTGTGGGGCATCGTCAACGATACGCAGGAGCGCACGGGGCGTCTTTGCGAGCTGAAAGATCTGCTTTTGGCTGTAGATCCTTACCGGAAACCTCTGCCGTATGTCCCCTTCGGTCGTCTGCCACCCTTGGGGGGTCTGCTGCTGAATTGAATCAAGTTTACCGTTGTAATCCCACTGAATTCTGTATGCAACACCGTCCTTGCGATAGACCACCTTAATCGCCGCGTTTTCGGTCAGCAAGCCGCTTTCCTCGCGCGTCGTGTAGACTTGCCGATACTTGTCAAACTCGCTCTTGAGTTCCTCGGGGATCTCATCTTCGCGCCGCAAAGCAATACGGAGGAACTCGATCAATGTAGATTTGCCTGTTCCTCTGCCGCCGATAATCGCATTCATCCAGGGATTCAATCCGATACACAAGGCTGACGGTCTGCCTATGTATCGCGCATTTTCAACATCGATGGACTCGATCACCATGTCGGCATGTCGATTCGGATCCTCGGAAACCTTATCCGAGCGAAGTACAGAGAGAGGGCCGTCAAGGAGGGCCAATCGAAGCCCCTCGATGCTGGGGGTGCCCATCTTTATCCAGGAAAATCGGCTTCCGGGAAATTTCTGGCCCGAATCTCCTGTTGGGTGATGGGCATCGGAGCCGACAATCTCGGTCCATGGTCTTTTACACGAAGAGTACGCAGCCGGTTTTGCGAAGCTATCATTCATCAATTCCATGGCGAAGAAATGCTCGCAGTTGATTGCTTGCTGCAACGTCTGACCTGTTAATTTGAAAAGACCGTTTGCCTCGTCAACATGGGCCGGGATGGCGATGCCTCCAACTCTTGTGATTTCCTCGGCTACTTCATTCAGGGTTCTGTTGGTTACAGAATCGCATGAACCCTTGGTCCCATTATACCCAGCCGCCCCGAGCAAGGAGTCTATATCGGAGGTTCCTTTATCCTTGTCCAAAATGGCAAGGACATGGATGCCTCCATATACTGAAATCTCCACACCCGGGAAAATATGCAGTGGACGAAAACCTTCCGGTTGTTGCGCTTCCATCCGGGCATACTCGTCCTTCAGCTTGTCAATCCAACCGCCGCTGTTGTGATCAGTAACGGCCACGCAGTCTATGCCGGCCTTCATGTAATCGAGGAGCCATTCCCGAGCCGTCCTGTTTTTCAGTCCTGCTTGATCCGGTCCTTTACCGTAATCATCCGAGGCAGGGGTATGGGTATGGAAATCGAATTTCCACCATCGCGCACCGTTCCAAATGCCTGTGCTCATTGTTTGCCTCCCTCAAATTGCATTTTCATCTGACCAGTTTTCGAATCGATACCCGCCAGCCGTTGATCGATAAGTGCCCGCCAGTTGGCGACGAGTTTCTTGAGCGCAGCCCCTTCCACCGGGGTAGTAACGATGTTCGGCTGTGACAGGCCGGAAGCCTGTGCTCCTTCCAGCGCAGTTCCGGCCAGGGCTTGTGCTACCAGACGCAACCGCTCCCGGTCCGGCCGCGCCTTGTCGAGGAAGTCATTCAGCTTCCTGGGTTCGTTTTCCACGAGCCAGAGGATACGGTGCAGGATATCGATCAGCGGGGCGGACTTGCCGTCATCCTTTGGCATCCCCAGCTTTTCGTCATCACCCCGTTCGGCAAAATCGCACAGTCGGTACTTGCCCTTCTTCTTTTCGACCAGGGCGCGGCTCCCGGACGAGAGTCCGTTCTGGCCATCCAGCTCCACATTCTGGCCGTAGGTGAATACAATGGCCTCGCCCGCGTCCATCTCGGCTGCCTTGTAAGCGTAGCGCCAGAGGACGTAAAACCGACTCGGTCCGTCGACTGCGGCAACGCCGCTTCCGGTTACACCGAAGATCTTCTCCAAAAGCGTCTCCAGCACGACCCCTTCTACCTCGGCCAGGAACTTCTCGGCCGGGACCTCCTCGCCATTGGCGTATTCCACGCAAGAGAAACGGGTGAAGGCGCGCAGCCCCGCGCCCACCGCGGCGATGACCAGGTCCGCACCGGTGATGCCCATCTTCCAGAGGGAATCCACCCGCTCACGGACTATCTTATCGAGCTCGGATCGTACTTCGTCCTCATAAGATCCGGTTAAGCCACCTTCACGCTTACGTGCGACCAGAAAGATGCTGGAGGCGAGAGCAGCGGTGTTAAGTGCTACAAGGCGGTAACCTTCGGTATCCAGCGGCCAGGCCTCGGTCACGGTGAAGCCCGCGCGGCGCAGGGCATCCACGAGAGTGGACCATCCGAGGGTGGTCTTGTGCGCATAGACCACGGTCATCTGGCCGCCGGGCTTCAGCACCCGGTTCGCCTCGGCAAACGCTTGCGCCATCATCTGCTCGTAGGCGAATTTTGCATCTGCCTTGCTCTTATGCCGCCAGGGCGAGGCTACTGCCTCACTCTTTTTTGGCGATACATCTGCGCTGAAATGCTCCGAGTAGAGGTGGCCGATGGTGCGCTTGAGCCAGACATAGAAGAAATCGGAAAGGGCGGCATACTGGATATTGTCGTAGTACGGCGGGTCGGTGATGACGGCGTCGAAGGAGGCGTCGGGCCAAGGGAGCGCGGTCGCCGAGCCGCGGGTAACCGTGGCGTCCAAGGCGCAATCCAGGATAGACCCGATCCCCGAGACAGTTCCTTTCAGGGCTTCAAAGGTGTTGCCGAAGGGGCTAGAAAGGTTGACCTCAGGAAAATCCCACGTCATCGGGAGCGCCTGACGACCAAAGCAATGTACGGGGTGCTGCTTCCCCACGTTCCACACACAAAGCGTGTTGGAGTACATCGCAATCTTGCTTGCGACGGTCGCCAAATACGTCGCCACCGCCTTCGCCCGCTCGGCGTCGAGGCCTGCGCTCCGCATCGCCTCGTGCGCCTCCCGCACCGCCGCAGCGAAGGTGAGCAGGCAGAGCATCTGGCGGGGGGTGAAGAGTTCGGCCATTGTTTTCATGCCATAGTTTGGCAATTGATCGGTTAGCTTCTCAACCAAAGGCTCATTCAGCACAGTCAGCCTTGTTTTCCGGTAGAGCTCCTCAATGCGCTTTTGGATCTCATCTTCAGGTGGGATGACAGACTTCCCGCCTGTGGCTTCCAAAGCCTGTTCCACAGACAAGTACACCTTCCCCTGCCTGCCCGGCCGGGTGCAGACGAGGGCCATCATCTGCTGCCCCATGCGCTTGGCACGGCCCTCGGCCTTCACGTAGTCGCTGTCGGCCACCGTCCCGCAGAAGGGGCAGGTGGCGTTGCCGCCCTTGGAGAAGCCGGCCGGGTCAAAGCCGAGGCCCTTCTCCGTGCGGCTTTCGACCACCTCGAAGCGAACCTGCTTTTCGCCTTTAGGCGCGATCATCCGGAGCGCCACATAGCGGTCCTTCTTCTTGCAGAGCCACGTCTGCCGCACGAGCGGGACCGTCGCCCCGCAGGTCGGGTTCTTGCAGCGCACCGTCCGCGTCCAGAGGTACGCGACGGGCACGAGGTATCCAGGAGGGATGCTTTCCTTGTCTGAAGATTGCCACATTTCAGCCTGTACCGCAGGCCTGTTCCCCTTATATTCGGGATCGGGAATGAGCGGGTAAAGGTCGCCGATCTCGGCCTTGACCTTCTTGAGCACCCATTCGCCCCAGTAACGGACCTCGTTGGCCAATCCGCCCCAGGTAGTTTCGCCCTTTGCGTTCTTCGGGCCGGTCATACCGTGGGCATTGGGGTCGGGTTTCCCGTATTTCTGCGGATAAACCAGCGTGCACAGTTCAATGATGTGCGCCACCGGGTTGAGGTCGAGGGCGTAGGCTTCACAACCGAGGCGCAGGGCTTCCAAAGGGATGGCCCCACCACCGGCGAACATGTCGAGCACCTTGGGACGAGGGGCGCGGCCTTCTTCGATGTCCTCGATGGTGACCGGCTTTCCGGTCTCTTCGGTCAACCGTTTAGCATGGGCTTCGAGAATGTGCCGCTGCGCTTCCTTAATGACGGCAGGGTTACCCGGATACTTGCAGAGCCGCTCGATGAACTTGGCCGCATTGGCCCGGCCCAGACTCTGTTTTTTATTGTCCGGCCCATTTTCCGGGACGAACTGCGATGCCGGCACCATCGCCCCATACACCGCAGCGCGACACGCCACCAGGGGTCGCCGAGCCCACCAGAGGTGAATGGTCGAGATGTGTCCCTTGCGGACGGATTTCTCCCATGAGGCTTCGGCTGAAATAGCTTGAATCGGCAAATAGTCCTCTATGAGACGTCTATCGCTCATACGGATGTCCTCTCGACGCCCCTGCCTGCGCCGCGATGCGTCGCGGCAGGCAGGTCGGCGCTGATGGCCTGGATGGGCAGGAAGTCTTCTATGAGTCTGCGGTCGTCAGACATAAATCTCTCCGTCGTGTTTCATCTTTTTCTGGGCTCCTTTGGTGCTGTTACAGCTTTCCTTTTCTCAAGCAATGCCTGAGTCCGCTTGATCTCGGCAGCCAGTTCCTTTTCATCAGGCAGGACTGTCCAATACTCCGACGCCAACACCTTGTTCGGGAGCCCTTCGAGGGCATAGCGGGCCACGGCTTCGTCTTTCCGGGCGCAGAGGATCAATCCGACAGGCGGGTTCTCACCGTCATGGACCCAGTGTTCCCGCGCATAGTTGAGGTAGAGGTGCATCTGGCCGGCGTCGGCGTGAGTGAACTTTCCAATTTTAAGATCGATGACAACCAAACAGCGAAGCCGGCGATGAAAAAAGAGCAGGTCCACGCGATACCACTCGTCGCCGATGCGAAGGCGCTTCTGCCTGCCGATGAAACAAAAATCATTGCCCAATTCCAGGAGGAAGGTCTCCAAATGACGGATGAGCGCCTCTTCCAGGTCGGTTTCGGAATATTCATCCTTCAGATCAAGGAACTCCAGTACGAAGGGATCTTTGATTTCCTCCTCTGGGCGCATGAGGTCTTCCGGCAGGGTTTCTTCCCCACTACGCAGCATTGCGGCCTTTTTACGAGAAAGAGCCGTGCGCTCGTAGAACTGGGAGTTGATCTGCCGGTCGAGTTGCCGCACCGACCAGCCGCCGCGCAGGGCTTCGGTCTCGTAAAAACGCCTGGCCTGTTCATTTTTCACCGAAAGCAGGCGGACATAGGCTGACCAGGGGAGAGGGAAACGGCTTGCCAGGGATTGAACCTTCTGAAAACTCACCAATTCGCTTGTTCCAGACGCTGTCTGGAAATTCTGCAAGCCTTTCAACGAGCCAGCGTCGTCCGATATTCCAGACGGTGTCTGGAAAATGTCCTGGTAAGCCGTATAAAACGATCGCATCTGGTAGAGATTGCTCTTTGCGAAACCCCGGCCGTATCTCGACGTCAGATCACGGGAAAGCCTCTTGAGCAGTTCTTCACCGTAGTCGGCTCGTTCGGAGCCCTTTTGTTCTAGCTCCAAAATGCGGCGGCCGATGAACCAGTAAGCCGCCGTCATGATGCAATTCACCGAACGTGCTGCAGAACTTCTGGCTGCATCGATGAGCTTGGAGATGTCTCCAAGGACGGAATCATAATGGGTTTCCAATGTTCTGTCCGGTTGTTGCGGCTTTTTCGTCATCGATTGCCCTCCGCCACCTGGTTCACCGTCTCGGCAGGGATTTCGTAGAACCTCGCCGCCACGATTTCCTTCTTGGCGTGGTCAAGCTTGGCAACAGGGTTATGGATACGCATAAGCTCCGGGGAATCACCCAAGGGGTCCCAGACCACGTAGAGCCAGTAAGTCTCTGCCAGTTGCGCTGCCTTGTACCACTCGTTGGTAGTCAGCCTTACCGGTTGCCCCCGCAGGCGGCCTTTGACTTCGACTCTCTTGACGAAGACCTCGCCGGTGGCTTCGTCGGCGATCCTGTGGGCGCGAATGTCGAACCCCAATTTCAGATGGCCGACCCGCTCGATTCGCTCCTGTGGAAATCCCTCCGCGACCAACGCTTCAATGACTTTTTCTTCTGCAGCGATCTCACTCTGCCTGCGGATATTCGGATCGAGTTCGTCGGAAAGACCCGCGAGCTGGACCTGCGTGTCGGCATCGGGAGCGAGCACAAAGGCCGTTCCTATGTGCTTGATCGGTCCAGTTCTGGCAATCTCAAGCCGTTTTAGACCGTCGAGGCGTTCCTGGCGTGCGCGCTGAAGCTCATCCACATATTTCCTGGCCTCGTCGGCTGCCAGTTGGAACTCCCGCTTGGAAACCGCCTCGGCGGCAAGCAGCATGGCCCGCTCCTGGGCGCGGTCGATCCGGGCCTTGAACGACTTTTCCAGGTATTCCCGGCAAACCTGAGCGAAATGCTGCCGCTCTTTCTGACAACGGGCGCGGCACTCGAGCTGGTAGGTCGCTTTAAGAAAATCGGTAGCCGCCTGCGTGGGAGTCGTTTCGATCTTTTGCGGCGGATGCGGGTGCGCTGCAAGGTTGAGGAGGATGTCGCTCGGGATGATTTCGTGATGCCCGCGCTCTTCCCGAACGGCCACGAGCTCGCCATAGAGCGGCACATCGTTCCCTTTCGAGTCTTTGCCACGGATCGATATCT
>ERZ795046.827-NODE-827-length-34416-cov-4.290475_pt1 | contig 34416 bp, 37 predicted proteins | sample MGYA00375130_ERZ795046 | MGnify/ENA primary metagenome ERZ795046 (study PRJEB30175, sample SAMN05720202) | activated sludge metagenome | isolation source: anaerobic digester from wastewater treatment plant | place: Japan | collected 2015-05-15 ...
CCTGAGCGTATAAAATATCCCGCTACGGTCATTATCGTTAGCATAAGCAGTTTCTTCATACTCTCCTCCTTGACTATTATCAATATTATACAATTTATTCGTTTTTTTAAAAGTGCCAAAAGTCCTATGTTGTAAGCGTTTGAAGAATTGGAAGCATTAGAGGATTTGGAAGGATTAGAAGAGATTGAAGAATCAAATGATTAGTATTTGAATTAACTTAAAACTTACAACTTTAAACTTTGAACTTTTTGTTCCTTTCGTGCAACTTTCAACTTTAAACATTAAACTTTAAAAGTTTATTTGTTTTTTCTTTTCAAGTTCGTATAGAAAGTCTCTTAAAAAATAACCCTCGAATATGTCGTCTATTACGTTTATTATATCGAAACCGTTTCTAAGGCTTCTTTCAAACCAGAAGTTTGTTTTTTCAAAATCCTTTTCGGCCTTCCACCAATAACAGGCGTAGAGTATATCTAACCTGGAAGAAAAAATTTCCATATTCAAAACCCTGTCTAACTCTTTTTTGGCCGTCTCATACTCTCCCAAATACAAGCATACAAGCGCTTTAATAAGATAATACCGCTCTCCGACGTATTTGCTCCCGGCTTCGTTTAAGGTTTCAAAGGAAAATATCTTTATGTTTTTTTTGGCTAAAACGAAATCCAGTTCCGCTTCGGTTTTTTTCCCCATGGAAAGAAGTATGGCTCCTCTGGTAAGATAAAAAGACGGGCTTACGCCGGAAAATCCGCAGATCTTCGCTTCGTTATCCAGAGCGAAATCTATGTCATAGCGGGCCAGGTTATAATAGAAATCCGAGTTTTCGTCAAACCCGGAAGAAAGCTCGACGGACTTTTTATAAATGAAACTGTCTTTGTTACCCACCGACTCGACCGTTTTAAACCAGGAACCGACGGTCGCGTATAAAACGGCCCTATCGAATCTGTAAGAAGAAAAATCGGGCTTTAATTTTATAAGAGATGTAAAATCTTTTAAAGCGTCTTTGTAGTTTTTAAGATTTAAATTCAAACCCGCCCGGGCGAGATAATAATCGGAGTTTGAAGGCTTTATCTTTAAAGCGGTATCTAAGTCTTTCATCGCTTTTTCAAACTCGGTTAATTTGATATAAGAAAGAGCCCTATTATAAAAAACATCCGCCGTTTTTCTTCCCGAATTTACGGCCTCGGAAAAACAATTTACGGCGGATAAATATTCTTTTTTTAAATTTAGTATAAGACCCATTTGATAATACGCCTGGCCGTTATCGGGCTCAAGTTCGATTACTTTTTTAAAATAATCTAAAGATTTATCAAGTTCTTTTCGATGATAATAAATTATTCCGAGATTATAATAAGATATGGATTCGTCCGGCATCAAGGATATGGCGGATTCGAAATCGGATATGGCTTTGTTATATTCGACGAGTTCGAAGTAAATCATCCCCCTTTCTATATAAGCCCAGAAAAGCTCTTCGGATTTGTCGTTTTTAGAGTTCAACTCTTCTATCACTTTGTTATAATAATTTATTCTTTTAAATTCCATTAAAGAAATTATATTAAATATTTTTTGTCTTTTTTCTTTTTATATCACGTATTCGAATTTGTTTTCCGATAAAGGCTTAAAGCCGATTTTTTTCAGGTAAGATATGTGGGTCTGGTTGGTCGTCTCGATTAAAAATTTTTTCCCTTTAAAATCCGGGGCGCGGGATATGTGTTTAAAGAAATTCATCGCGTTTTGAAGGTCTCTCCAGTCCCGGGCGATGTAATCTATTTCTATTTTGAAAAAATCGGGGTAAGAGGTATAACCGAAAACCCCAACTACGACAAAGTTCCTTACTATAAGATAATAATTGATTTCGTCCCTTTTTCTATTTTCAAAATCGGGGAAATAGGAGATTATGTCTTTGTAATGGAAATCTATGAAATCTTTTACCATTTCGTTGTATTTCATAGGAACGAACCTGAAGAGCTCGGTTTTCGTTTTAAGCTGGATTATATAATAGGCGTCCACAAAAGCCACGAATAAATTGACGGCCCATACCGCGTTTGCGCCTATTATATAACCGTAGATTACGAATATTACGGCTCCGATTAGATTTATTATCCTGAGCTTATAGACGTTGCTCATCAAAAGCGAGACGGCGACAAGCAAAGAGCCTAAATATCCTATATATTCGACCATAAATAAATTATATATTTTTGCCGCAGATTTCTTTTATTTCTTTTAGAATTAAATCGAGGCTTTTTGAGTTTTTCTCGCAAACTCCTCTTAAGCTGTCCCACACGGGTTCTCCGCAGACAAAAACAGGTATGGAATGTTTTTGGAAAACCTCTATGGATTTGGGGCAGTTTTCGATTAACTCTTCTATGGAAATATCCGGATTTATTTCCATATCATTTCGTAACGACGGTTTCAAACTCCGGCGGATCGGCTATCGTTCTTTTAACCGAACAAAGCTCGACCGTTTGTTTTAATGCCGGAATATATTTTTCCGGAAAATCAGCGGGCAGTTTCATATTTAAAACGGCCTTGCCCAATTTGTGTTTTTCTTTATCCCAGGATACGTCCATCCACATCTCAAAACCTTCGGAGTTTAAGTTTCTTGTCTGAAAAAAACTTATCGCAAATATCCCGGCGCAGGCTGCAAGGGAAGAGAGGAAAAGGTCGTATGGAGTGGGAGCTGTTCCTTCTCCTCCGGCCGCCGCAGGCTGGTCGGTTTTTATCTCAAAACCGTTTACAATAGCGTTTACTTTTTTGTTTCCCGGAAATTTAACTTCTATTTTAGCCATAATCGTCCTCCTGTATATTAGATGATACAAATTTTAAAAAAGTTTCAAAATTTAATGCGGGTTGGAGTCGTCTCTGTAAAGCTCTTTTCTTATTCCGGGGATTATTGTGGAACGGGGATCGGATTTTTTTTGGAGTTCCAGAATCTTATCGTATACCGAATCGAAAGCGTCGACGACAAGCGGGTCGAAGGATTTGCCTCTTTCGGAGAGTATGTATTCTCTGGCTTTGGACGGTTCCCAACTCGGCTTATATACTCTCGTCATACACAAAGCGTCGAATACGTCGGCTACGGAAACGATCTTTGCTTCTATGGGAATCTGTTCCCCTTTCAATTTATAAGGATAGCCGTTTCCGTCGTATTTTTCATGATGGCTTTGAGCTATTCTGCAGGCTATTTGCAAAAGATGGCTTTTTGCGTTTGAAAGTATCTTTGCGCCGTATAAAGTATGTTTTTTCATTTCCTCAAATTCTTCATCGGTAAGTTTGGCGGGTTTTAAAAGTATGGAATCGCTGATGGCGACCTTTCCTATGTCGTGAAGAGGGCTTGCGTATTTTATATCGTCTATCTTTTTTTCGTCAAGGCCTATGGCTCTGGCTATCAAAGCGGAGTATTCGCTTATGTGCCTCAGATGTACGGCGGTATCGTGCTGGTCTCTGTACTCCGCGGTAACGGCCAGCCTGTATATAGTTTCCAGCTGAGCCTGATATAAGCTTTCGTAAAGTTGAGCGTTTTCTATGGCGCCGGCCGCTAAAGAACTTATAAGGTTTAAAATACCTTCGTCTTCTGAGTTGAAATTTCCCTCGTTTTTGTTTATTACTTCAAAAACTCCTATTATTCTGCCGGTAACGTTTTTTAAAGGAACGGCTAAAACATTTTTTGTTTTAAACTTGGTTATCCTGTCTATTTCGGGATTAAATTTGTCGCTTTTGTAAGCGTCTTCTATGTTTAGAGATTGGCCGGTATCCGCCACCCATCCCACTATGCCTTTGCCGACCGGAACTCTTATCTCGGTATTGTTAAGGCCGCGGGCTATTCTGGACCATAACTCGTTTGTCTTATGGTCGTAAATGAATATGGAACATCTCTGAGAGGACAAAATCTTTTCAACCTGCCCGGCTATCACCTCTAAAAGTTTTGTCAAATTGGTTTCTTTGCTTATTATAGCCCCGAACTGGACGAGGAGGTTTAATCGGTATTCTAATTCTTCGGACCTTGTCATTGTATATATTTTAGCATTTATTTTTTGATTTGGGTCAATCGATTTTTACCATAGATATTTTTTTAGATATCATTAAAAATAAAATTATCGCGATGACGTACAAAAATATCCCGATGCTTAGCTTAACGTTGGTAACCGTATAAGCTAAAAAAGACATACATACGGAAAAAAGAGAAGTTATAAGAACTATCTTTTTTCTGTCGTATCCCATAATTTCAAGCCTTAAAGCGAAATGGTCTTTGGTCCCGGTAAAAGGAGATATCCCTTTTCTCATTCTTACGTAAGAAACGTAAAAGGTATCGTATATGGGAACCGAAAGAATCAAAATCGGAGCGTAAACCCCCAACGGGTTTAAATCGGAATACCCACCCCCTAAAGCGACTATGGAGAGGATAAAGCCGCAAAAAAGGCTTCCGCTGTCTCCAAGAAATATTTTATATTTCGAACTCATATTATAAGGGATAAATCCCAATACCGATCCGGCTAAAGCGGTGGAGAGGAAATTTACATATATTTGTTCCGAGGGCATGGTTATCATAAAAAAAGCTATAGCGGATATGAAAACCTGAGAGGATGAAAGCCCGTCCATTATGTCTATTATGTTAAAGGCGTTTGTAATTCCGACTATCCATAAGACCGTCAGAATATAAGATATGTAATCGGGTTTTATGAAATCTATGGAAAAACCTCTGGTTATCATAAATACGGCTATGAATATCTCTATGAAAAATTTCAATTCGGCTTTTATCCCTTTCGGCTTTTTCAAATCGTCTATAAAACCGACCAGAAGTATTAAGAAAGAACCGATGAGTATGTATCTGAGTTCTCTCAATGTGCCGGTCGGGAAAGAGGTTAGGAATCTAAAGATTATCAAGGTCAGCGAAAAAGAGACGAAAACGCAGATACCTCCGGATAACGGAACCTTTCCTTTATGAGTTTTTATTTCGTTGGGGTTGTCGTAATGACCGAATTTAATCGAAAGATATCTTACGAGCGGAATTATCGCAAGCGATATTATGAAAGAAAACAAAAAACATTTTAGATAAAACGTCATATTCCGCCCATAAAACTTAAAAATTTTATTTTTAAAACCGTAAAAACGCCTTTAACAAAATCCCAAAAATCGATTTTCTTACCCTCTTCTCTGCTTCTCGGCACATAAACGATCCCGATTTCCATAATTCCGTATTTTTTTAAAGCGATCTTTGCGGATATTTCCGCCTCGACCTCGAAACCTTTTGAAAACAAATTTAAAGAATTAGCCACATTTTTTTTAAAAGCTTTATAACAGGTATAGGCGTCGGTATAATTGGAGCCGAAAAGAGAATTTATAAGAAAGGTTATGAATTTATTTCCGAAAAGATATAGCTTATTATATATCTTGTTGGGATTTATAAGCCTTGAGCCGAAAACAACGTCGCACCCGCTTTTTACGAGCTTTTCGTATATCAATTCTATGTTTTGAGGATCGTATTCCAAATCCGCATCCTGTATAATCAGGTATTTTCCGTTAGAATAGGATATAGCCGTTTTTAATGCCGCCCCTTTGCCCAAATTTTCGCTGTGCCTTAAAACAAAAAGCTTATATGAAAAATTATCGGATATGGAGCTTAAATAATCGTAAGTTCCGTCGTCCGAGCCGTCGTCGACCACTATTACCTCGGTCCGGGAAGCGAAAGAAAGAGAGTTTATTTTTTTAAGCACATGAGGTATGGTTTTCATCTCGTTATAAGACGGGATTATTATCGATAATTCAAACTCCATAATATGATTTTAAATAATATTAAACCCAAAATCAACGATTTTGAAAGTTTTTAATAATATTATAAGATAGTATTTAGAATAAGGAGGAATTATGAAGGTAGTAATGGTTGACCTTACCAGAGAGTATAACGAGTTAAAAAACGATATAGACAAAGCGGTTTCAAGCGTTATAAATAAATGCAATTTTATCTTGGGAGAAGACGTAGTCAAATTTGAAGAAGAATTTGCGAAATTGAACGGCTCGAAATACGCCGTATCTGTAGCAAGCGGAACCGACGCGTTAAGGATAGCTTTGATGGCAAGTGGAATAGGAGCGGGAGACGAAGTCATCACAACGCCCTTTACTTTCATAGCCACGACCGAAACCATATCTCAAGCCGGGGCGAAGGTGGTTTTTGCGGACATTGAAGAAGAAACCTATAACATAGACCCCAAATCCATAGAAAAAAAGATAACCCCCAAAACTAAAGCGATTCTTCCGGTTCATTTATACGGCCATCCGGCAAACATGAAAGAGATTATGGAGATAGCGAAAAAACATAACCTCATAGTGATAGAGGACTGCGCTCAGGCTTTTACGGCGAAATATAAAATGGGGACCGATTGGAAGTTTGTGGGATCTATGGGAAAATGCGGAACTTTTAGTTTTTTCCCGGCGAAAAACTTAGGGGCCTACGGCGACGGCGGGCTTATAACCACGGACGACGAGAAAGTCGCAAATATGATAAAGACTTTAAGGAACCACGGCTCAAGCCAGAGATACATATACGAGACGGAAGGTTTTAACTCGAGGTTGGACACCATTCAGGCGGCTATACTCAGAGTTAAACTTCAAAAGATACTCAAATTTACCGAAATGAGAAACGAAGTAGCTAAAAAATACGAAAAAGCATTAACCGGCTTATGTAAAACTCCCGTAGTTAAAGAGGAATGTTATCATTCTTTCAATTACTATACGATAAGATTCGATTCCAAAGAAACGAGAGACAGGGTATCCAAACACTTAACGGAAAACCAGGTCGCAAATCAGATTTACTATCCGATAGCCCTTCATCTCCAAAAAGCCTATAAGCATTTGGGTTATAAGGAAGGAGATTTGCCGGTAACCGAAAGAATACAAAACGAGGTTTTATCGCTTCCGATGTTCCCGCAACTTTCTGATGAGGAGATACTATACGTAGCCGAAAAAATAAAAGAAGCGGTTAAAGTAAAAACGATATAAGGAGCTTTCTAAAAAGGTGAGAAAGACAGTAATAATCGGAGCCGGTCTTACCGGTCTTTCCTGCGGATATAAGCTCAAAAAGAAACTCGATTACCTATTAATAGAAAAAGAAAAAAAAGCCGGCGGGCTTTGTTCGAGCGTATCTAAGAACGGTTTTGTTTTCGACTACTCGGGCCATCTTCTTCATCTAAGATGGGAAGAAACAAAAAACTTCGTACTGGGACTATTAAAAAATAATCAAGTAAAAATTAAAAGAAACGCCCAGATATACTTAAAAGGGTATTACATAGACTACCCTTTTCAGATAAACCTTTATAATCTTCCGCCTGAAATAAAATCGAAATGCGTATCCGATTTTTTAAAAGCTAATATATACGAAAAAAAACAAACCGAAAATTTTAAAGAATGGGCGATACGAACATTCGGCAAATCCATCTGCGAATATTTTATGTTCCCGTATAACGAAAAACTTTTTTCTTACCCGTTAGAAAAACTTACGACATTGTGGCTCGGGAACTTCGTTCCAAGACCGGATATCAAAACGGTTCTTGAGGGAGCGTATATCGGAAAGGTTAAGAATTTAGGATACAATTACGAGTTTTATTATCCGAAACGCGGAGGGATAAACCATATAACTCAAAAATTAGCTGGCGAAATAAAAGAAAAAATAATGACGGATTCGGAGGTAAAAAGCGTAAGTTTTAAAACCAAAGAAATAGTTTTGAAAAACGGAGAAAAGATAAAATACTCGAAACTGATAAACACGACCCCTTTGAAAGATTTTATTTTAATATCCGACGCCCCTCAAAAAGTCAAAGAAGCCGCAAAAAAATTAAAACATAATACCGTATACATTTTAAACATCGGAATTAAAAAAACTAATTTTAAACAGCACTGGATTTACTTCCCTCAAAAAACTTTCCCGTTTTACAGATTGGGTTTTTATACGAATTTTTCAAGATATTTAGCCCCCGAAAACTCGGACTCGTTATACGCGGAGGTTTCGGTCTATGAAAACGAGTTTATAGACATTGAAAAAACTCAGAGAATTATAATAAATCAAATTAAAAGATTGTGTATCATAAAAGACTATGCGGATATAAAAACCTTATTATGGACGAAAGCGGATTGCGGTTATGTGATATACGACTTTGAAAGAGAGAAAGCGCTTAAAATTATTTTTGATTATTTAAACCAAGTCGGAGTTATATCCATAGGAAGATACGGCGGATGGAAGTATTCTTTTATGGAAGAAAACATAAAAGAAGGTTTTGAAGCCGCAAAGGAAATTACGGGAGGAAGTTATGGAGTTTAAAGGATGTTATACCGCGATAGTAACCCCTTTTAAAAACGGGAAAATAGATTTTAAGTCTCTTGAAAAGCTTCTGGATTACCAAATAAAATCGAAGGTATCCGGAGTGGTTCCCTGCGGTTCCACCGGAGAGGGAAGCGTTTTAAAGGAAGAGGAGTATCTGGAAGTTTTAAAATTCGTAGCCGAAAAATGCAAAAACAAAAAAACGGTAATAGCGGGATTCGGCACAAATTCCACTCAAAAATCGATAGATACGCTATTAAAAATAAATCGAATTAAACTGGACGCGGTTCTTGCGATAGTTCCCTATTACAACAAACCTACTCAAAAAGGAATGGTCGAACATTTTAAAGCGATAGCCGAAAATACCGACAAAAAAATAATATTGTATAACATACCTTCGAGAACCGGCGCAAATATGGTCCCACAGACGGTAGCCGAGTTGGCTAAAATTAAAAATATAGCGGGGATAAAAGAGGCAAGCGGAAACTTAGACCAGGTAAGCGAGATAATAAACTTATGCAATAAATCCTTTTCTCTTCTCTCGGGAGACGATTCTCTCACTCTTCCTATGATGAGCGTAGGCGCCAAAGGAGTAATATCCGTAGCCTCGAACTTAATACCTAACGAGATATCCCTTATGTGCGATTATTTTATGGACGGAAAGATAAAAAAAGCTTATGAGATTCATCATAAATTTTTTAAATTTATAAAAAATCTCTTCGTAGAAACAAACCCCATACCCGTAAAATACGTATTAAAAAAGAGAAGGATAATAGAAGACGACGAGCTAAGGCTCCCTCTTACTAAAATTTCCCCGGAAAACGCTAAAAAGATAGACGATTTAATGTCGAATATCTTTTAACTTACGATAACTTCTTCTTTTTTATCTTCTTCCAATTTTATTTTTACGAAAAGATAGCAGTATAAAAGTATCATGCAAACTTCGAAAAAACTGCTCAATATTACGTTTTTAGAAAGAAAATTTTTTATAAGAGAAGCGAAAACTATTATCCAGAAATATACGCCTTTAACAGAAAAATAACTTCTTTTAAAAGACTCAAAAACGCCTAAGTCCAGATAAACCACATACGCCGGGGCCAAAGATAATTTTATCCCGAAATAAAAAAGAACAGTCATAACTATTAAAGCGTAGAATAGCATCGCTATTCTGGACTCCAAAAACATAGGGAAAAGCAAAAACATTAATATGACAAAACCCAAAAATCCGAAAACCAGAAATCTTTTGAAAAAATAAAAACATTTTTTGAAATAATCTTCGAAACTCAAATCTTTTTCAAAAGCGGCCGAGTACCATAATCCTCCGCTAAAAAAAGCGTTTATTGTAAAAGACAAGGCGAGCAAAGAGTAATATTTGTAGGAAAAAACATAATCTTTAAAATTATCCTTTGTTATAGAGTTTAAATCCATTCCGAAGATATTTTTTAAAAGGTAATAAGACAACAAAGAAATAACGATATAAAAAAACACTATATGAGGATTTTGTTTTATTCTATCGAATAGATATTTAAAAAAATTCATATTCGCCCCTAAATACTATTTTTACCGGACCGGATAAAAACAATTCGTCGTCCTTGAAAAAAATTTCGAATTTTTCGTTTTTTTTGGTAAAAAAAACCGCTTTATCCCGTTTGTATTTTTCTCTGAGGGCGTAAAAAGCGGAGGTTATGCCGCTTGAACAGGAGTAGGTCTCGTCCTCCACTCCTTTTTCGTAAGTTCTTATTCCGGCTTTTAAAACTCCGTTTTTTAAATCTAAAACTTCCACGAAATCAACATTTGTTCCTTCCGGCTTAAAAAAAGGATGATATCTCAATGATCTTCCTTCTTTAACCACGTCTATGCGGTCTATTTTTCGGGTTTCGATTACCAGGTGATTTGTTCCGACTCTTACGAATTTCATCGTTTCTTTTATTTTTCCGAGCGAAACATCCTTTATAAACTCGGGATCGGGCATTCGAACATATGTCTTATCTCCGATTATTTTTATCAAAAGCTTGCCGGCTACGGTATTTAAGTAAAAAACATTTTTTTTGATTATATTTTTATAAAGCCAAAAACCAGAGGACCTTGTGCCGTTGCCACAAAAAGCGGGGGTGCCGTCCGAATTGTAATAATCCAAATAAAATTCGCTTTTTATTTTATTTATTACGAGAACCCCGTCAGCGCCTATTCCGTAATGACGGTCGCATAATAGCGGAGATTTTTTTTCAAAATACTTTTTATTTTTTTCGATGCCGTATAAAAGGACGAAATCGTTACCGGCTGCGGAAATTTTCCAGAATTTCATTTATAACTTAAACTCCGGCATTATCTCTTTTATTTTTTTATCCGTTTCTTCTATTTTTTCTTTTTCTATGTTTTTTTCCAAAAGATATTTTTTCAAATCTTCGTTAACTTTGATAACGGATTGTATTTTTTCCATCATATTGTTAAAAGCTTCCTGAAGCTCAATGAGAGAATCACCTTTTCTCAAATAAACTCTGTGAGCGATATCCCCTTGCGAAATCTTTTCGCAGCTTTTTTCGAATTTATAAACCGGACCCGCGATTTTATGAGATATGACGGCGGAAGCAATTACCACTATCAATATGTATATCACAAGCTTAAAAGCCATAAGAGGCATATTGGAAAATATCTCGTCGAGCATCGGAATCATTCCCGGATGTTCTTCCACAACCTTATATATGTTCCATATAACATCAAGAGCCACAAGCATAAAAGCCACGAGAGAAGTAAACGATATTATAAACATATACCTGTATTGAAGATTTCTTTTGACAATTATGGTTTTTCTTTGAAACTGAGGTTTATTTTCCACAACTCCTCCCTTAAAACGAAAAACGCTTAAAAGTTAATAGTGATAAATTTTCTTTAATTTAAAAAAGTATGTCTATTAACTCAAACCAGCTTTTATCCACGACTTTAAGTTCTCCGGTAGCGTCTTTTAACGGAACTCCCTTTATCTCGTTTCCCACAAGCGCGGCCATCTTACCGAAATCCCCGTCTCTTACAAGCTGGGCCGCTTTTATTCCTACTCTTGTTCCCAAAATCCTGTCGAAAAGAGTGGGCTCTCCGCCTCTTTGCATATGGCCTATTACGGCGTGTCTGGTTTCTATTCCGGTATTTTTCTCTATGAATTTGGAAATCTTTTCTCCCATTCCTCTTTCTTTGAGTATTATATGGCCGAACTGATCGACTTCCTGAGTTTTTAAAGAATCTTTTTCTTCTTCCATTATTTCAACGGCTTCGCTGACAACTACCAGAGCGAATTTTTTTCTCGAATAAGCTTTTTTTACTTTATCTATCAACTCTTTCCCGTCTATCTTTTTTTCGGGCAAACAAACGTAATCCGCTGAGCTTGCTATGGCGGTAAACAAAGCGACCCAGCCGGCGTGTCTTCCCATAACCTCGAAAACCATAACTCTTCTATGGCTTCTTCCCGTATCTATCAGAGCTTTGGCCGCGTCCATGGCTCTTGTGGATGCGGTGTCGAAACCGAATGTGTAGTCGGTTGCGTTTAAATCGTTGTCCATGGTTTTGGGAACTCCCACTACGTTTAATTTGTAATTTTCGTACAATTTTGTGGCCACCCCTAAAGTATCTTCGCCGCCTATGGCTACAAGCGCGTAAAGATCTAAGTTTTTAAAATTTTCTATTACTTTTTTTACGTCTTCCTCTTTCTTAAAAGGATTGGTTCTGGATGTGCCCAATATGGTTCCGCCCTGAGAAATTATATATTCCACATCCTCTTTTTTAAGAGGTATGGTTTTACCTTCTATCATTCCTTTCCAACCGTCGAGTATACCGACGCACTCATACCCAAATTTATCGGCCGCATAAACGACTCCCCTTATCGCGGGATTAAGTCCCGGGCAATCTCCGCCTCCGGTAAGAATTCCTATTTTTTTCATTTCTCCTCCTTTTAGAAATTACCTAAATAAAAAGAAGTATTAAACTGAACTATCCTTTCTGTTTTATTATCCCATCCATTTGGAAATTTATCATTTCTTCCAATATTTCTAAAAGCTACATCTATAAAAAAATTAGAGTTAACATTTATCCTCACTCCTGCATTTAACCTCGATGGGTAATCTGAATGAAAAAGATTATCAAACTCAATCATAAGATTAAGTTTATCATCCATATTATAGTTAAAACCAATAAAAGAGTATAAATACCCATCGTCATAATCAGGAATATTAAAGCCTGCTGATGTCATAAAACCCGGGAAGAAAAGTTCTCTTGACCCAACCAGATAAAGACCTTTACCTTTCTGCATATATTTTTTTATATTTCTATCATAATAATATCCCTGTCCATCATAACCTATTGCAAGAGCAGGAATATAATACCCACCATCATAGAATCTGAATTTTAACTGCATCTCAGGTCTAACCATCTTAACAGGACTGTTAGAACCTATAAGATTATCAATCATAAAAGATGCACCAAGTGTTATATTCTGAAGTATTCCTGCATTGATATATGTAAGAACTCCACCATTATTATAAAACCTCGTTTTAAGATTAAAATTAGCATAATCAATAACACCTGCAGTGGGAATATCTATAAGAGAAACATCAGGCGTTACAATAACCTCATCTCTTTTTTTATCTGAACTGAAGCTATATACATAAAAACATATAAAACAAATAAAAAATAATATTTTTTTCATAAATACTCCTTTTAATATTATACAATTTTAAAAATCTCATATAAAATAAACCACGTTGGATAAATAAAAATGTCTTGAGAACTGATAGTTGTTTTATAGAAAAAAGTATCTGATTTAACCATGTTTTAATCGATAATAAAAATAAAACTCAAGATTTAACACCTGAGATATGAACTTTGCATAGTTGATTTTTTAGCTTAATTTTAGATTATCGTCTATACAGATCTTTAGTTATTTAAAAATGCCAATTACACCTTTTTCTCTGGCTGTTTCTTCAAGAAACATATAAACTAATACTTCGATAAAATCTTATTTAAAACCATAGATTTTAGAGCTATTTGAAAAATATAATAATATAAACAAAGTTTTATGTTATCAGATATTTTACTTGTTTTGAAATAGATATAAAATAAAATCAAAAAATTCAATCAATATGATTACAAGTTTTGAAATTGGAAATAATAACCATGTTTACTCTTTGATTGTTGAATTATTTAAATTTTTAAAATATTTTTCTTCCAGCATAGATTTTTCTTCTTCACTACATAATATGATTTTGTTTTTACAAAACTGATTAGCCATAATTATAGAATATGGATCGTTAGACTTAACTCCTTTCATAAGATAATCTTTTGCTCTATTTAGATCTATGCCTGACTTTTGAGATGTAGCATATAATACACCCAGCCTACCAAATGCTGGAGCATACCCAGAAGAAGCAGATATATTAAACAATTCGTATGCTTTTATTTCATCTTTTTCAAATGGTTCTATACCGGATAAGTAAATAGTTCCAAGATTATAGGCAGAAACTGGATCTTTTTTCTCAAGAGCAAGGTTATAATACTTAACTGCTTTTTTTATATTTTCAGATTTGATTGGTTTTTTATAGAAAAAAATATTACCAGCTCTTCTAAATCCTTCAACATATCCTAATTCACCAGCTTTAATATAATATTTTTCGGCTTTTTTTTCATCTCTATATTCAGTCTCATATATATTTCCTAAAAAATAACAACTATCTGATATTTTTTTTCTGCATGAATATTTTAAATATTTTATCCCATCATCAAAGTTTTTTTCTGTTTTGCATCCTTTTGTATAAAGTTTACCCAAGGCAAACGCTGATTTAGGATCTCCCCTTGAGTATCCTTCTTTATAATGATAAATTGCTTTTGCAATATCAACATCTGTCCCTTTTCCGTATTCATAACTCAATCCTAAATTGTAATATGCTTTTGCAAATCCTTTACTCGCTGAAAGCATATAAAGTTCTAATGCTTTTTTTTCATTTTTTTCTACCCCCTTTCCATTCATATAAAGCCATCCCATCATATTAAGAGCATATGGATCTTCTTTTTCTACTAAAGGAGTAATTATTTCCACAGCTTTTGAAAAATCCCCTTTATCTATATAATCGCTTGCAATCTTTATTTCTTTTTCAATTCCCCAGGCTTTTAAATAATTAAACAAAAGAAAAATTATAAAAATTAATCTGATCATTTTTTTATCAAGAAACTTTAGTTTTTCTAAAAGCAAATATTGATGTTATCAACAAAGGCAAAAATAAAACCTTTCCATCAAGTGATATACTTGAATAAAATGTTTTTTCATAAATCATCAATGTAACAAAAGTCAGATTAAATAAAGTAATAATTATTTTTGACAAACTACCTGTTTTATTTACAGGCAGAAAAACTGTTAATAAAAACAACAACATATAACTCAATCCAAAATATTTATTTTGAAGCTCTCTGTAATAGAAATAATACACAAGATAAATTAAAAGAGAAAATATTAAAATCAAAAATTTGTTTTTCATTTTATTCTAAAATCTACTATTTATTTTCTTTTTTGTATTTGTAAGACCTTTTTCCAAAAAGGCTTTAAAATAAAATAAAACAGAATGGCACTTAAAACAATAAAAAGAAGAACCACCCCTCTTCTATACCATTTTGAGATATTTTCTATAAAGGATAATTTTTCTATCTTTGAAGCTATTAAAACTATTGCTCCAGCCAGAGCAATTTCAATGAAATACAATTTGAGGTTTAAAGAATTTTTTTTAGAAATCTTATCCTTCATCATCTAATCTCCACCTTCAATTTAAATATGAATAACTTGTCCAGTATTAGAATCTATCTGATCAGCATTATCATTTACCCAAACATTCTCACAATGGGAATCACACTTCTGAACTTCCTGACAATCCTCAATATCTTCACATATCCAATCCTCACATGCCCAGGTGCATCCTTTCTCTGCCACTGCTCCTACTGCTACGGACGCTGTTGGGTAGACTCCACCAGTATAATATTGAGTAATTGCTGTCCCTGCCACAAGACACCCTACCCCAACCAACTGACATATTCTGGAACATGATTTTTTAAGATCACAAACCTTTTCCATTCTGCAATTATCTTGCCAGCATTGTAATTGATACCCTTTATTTTTCATTGAAATCAGGTCTTCTAAATTAACTTTCTTTACTTTTTCCAGCCTTGATGGGAAGAAGTATTTCTTGAATGATAAAAATTCTTCTTTCTCTTGTAGAGTTCCATAAATCAAAAGTTTTTCAATACCTTCAATTATTTGCGCATCTATTTTGTTTTTTTTACAATAAGTTATACTGCTCATTATTGCATGATTAATATTTACTTCCTTAGTCTCGTTTTTCGTTTTTAAAGTAGGATCTTTAATATCAAGTCCTACATTATACTTTCCAAATAATTTATCCACATTTATTTTGTCTGTGTTATTATAATTATCTGTATAAAATAGTTTCCCATCAAAATCTATCTCTGTATTTTGTGCTTTCAAATAAGAAACCATAGCAAGCATTACAATAAAAGTTGTTCCCATTTTATATTTATTTTTCATCATTTTTTTCTCTTATATGAAATATCATATAAGTAAATTATAGATTAGATTAGATTAGATTAGATTAAAAGGGTCTTAAGTCCTATTTTTTTTGTGGGACTATTGGGTAAAAAAACTTTTCTGATTTAACCCTATTTTAATCGATAATAAAAATAAGACTCAAGATTTAAATCAGAATTATGAACTTTGTTCTTAAAAATTTAGAGACAGAATTTTTGTCAAGTTATCTAATTCATAATATAATAAAATATTACTTTTTTACTCTAAAAATTTTTTTTCAGTGCATTTTGTTAATCTTTATGTATAAAAGAAAGAACTATTGCAAATCCAAGTCCAGAAATCAGAGCTAATATGGAGTGTTTTTTTTCACTTTCACGAGCCTCTGGTATCAGATGTGATGCAGAAAAATATATTAACATGCCGGCTGTAAATGCAGTTAAAAGTTGTATTACAGATTTATCCAGCGTAGATATAAAAGGATAGACCACAAACGCACCTAAAGGAGTGGTAAGCCCAGCAACAAAGAAAGCATATAAAGCAGCCTTTTGAGGCGAAAAACCTCCAGCAGATAAAAACGTATATGTTATTACTCCTTCAGCAAACTCATGAGCCACAAGCCCTGTTGCAGAAAGTATTCCTATTATAGTTGATGCAGAAAAAGTAATTGTATATATAACTCCATCAACAAATGAATGAAAACCTATAGCAAAAGCACCTGTAATCCCAAAAGCCACATCCTTTTCATTATTCTCCGATATAAATTTATTTATTATTAACATAAAAAGAAAACCTGCAAGAGCAAAAATACCAGCATATTCATTATTTTCAATAGCATGTGGAAGTGCTATTAAAAGAGGTGTAGAAATCAAAACCCCTGCAGCAAAACAGAGAAAATAATCTTTAAATTTATAAACCCAGTTTTTTGTCTTATAAATTGTATAAATCCCAGTACCATTTACAACGGCTGATGCTAGTGCAAAAGCTGCTATCCATTTAAATGTTGACATAACTTCTCCTTTAAAAATTAACTCTGATTATTTATATCTGACTGTATTGCTGAAACGGCAGCAATATCCACTATGTCACTAATCGAACATCCTCTTGAAAGATCATTAACAACAGGCTTTAATCCTAATATTATCGGACCTATTGCTTTAGCACCTGCAAGTCTTTCAATAAGCTTATAGGCAATATTACCGCTATTTAAATCTGGAAATATCAGCACATTTGCCTTTCCTGCAACAGGGCTTTGTGGTGCTTTTTTAGCACCTATCCAGTCTATCAGAGCAGCGTCAGCCTGCATTTCTCCATCTATAATTATATCATGAAATTTTCTTTTTACTATATCAACTGCTTCTCTAACCTTTTTTACTGATGGAGCATCAGCACTACCTCTGGTTGAGAAAGAAAGCATTGCAACATACGCTTCAGTATTAAGAATATTTTTAGATGCATAAGCAGCAGCTTTTGCTATCTGAGCAAGCATTGCAGCTGATGGTTCAGGGTTTAAAGCGCAATCAGAAAAAACAAAAACTTTCTCCTCTCCATTCATATTGACTTCCACAAAAAAGCAGCTTGTTACTGGTGAAACACCCGGATAGAGTTTTCTAAGCCAGAGAGAAGGTTTTAAGGTTTGAGCTGTTGTTGTGCTTGCTCCTGCAACCATACACTCAGCATAATTTAAATGTAAAAGAACAGTGGCAAAAGTTATTCTGTTTTTTAATGCATTTGACGCTTCTTCACCTGAAATCTTCTTTTCTTTTATCAAATATTCAAGAACTTTTATTCTAAGTATGTTATCTGAGGTATTTAGAATATCAACTCCATTTATAGGCTTATCAGATAAAAGAACTGGAGAAGCGATTTTATGTTCTTTAATGTATAAAGCTGCTTTTATTATCCTTTCATCATCAGATTCAGGAAAAATAATTTTTTTTACAGATGTTGATGCTTTTTTTCTCAAAAAATCAGAGATTGGCATAATATTCTTATTTAAATTTTCTTAAATAAAATTTACTCCCGTTATATTTTATTTCAGTTATCACATTTTTTGATACAAGCTTTTCTATGATATTTTCACTGCTAAATCTATTTTTCATTAAATCTTTCAATGATTGTGTTCGTGATCGTGATGCTCGCAGGGTTCAAGGCTTTTAAGTTCATTTTTTATAAGCTTGTCTATGGCCTCCTTTGCCTTTCCACTAAAGCCAAAAACCTTTACTCCAGCTTCTTCAAATTTCATCTGAGCACCTGGTCCCATGCCGCCTGAGATTATATAGTCTATTTTATGTCCAATCATCTCTCCAACTGCCTGGCATCCTCCGCCTCCGTGAGCCATTTTATTATCTATTATATTATGCGATTTTATTTTATTGTCCTCTACCTCAGCCACCATAAAATAAGCGCACTGGCCGAAATGCATAGATACTTGACTTTCAAGTCCGTTATTTTCATCAAGAGTTACACCTATTCTCATTACTGCCTCCTTGTTTTATAGCCACAAGCAGTTTTAACCGATTGTGTTTGATTTATTATTTACTCAACTTTTCTATTCTTTTTGTAATATTAGAAATCTTTTTTTCTTATCTTTCATATTTACTTTCACAATTTTTACAAACTCCGTAAAAATATAAATTATGCCCGGTTATTTTAAAACTGTGCTTTTTGGATAAAATATCCTCTAATCTGCTAAAAAACTCTTTTTCTTCATTCATAAAATCATCATATTCTATTATGCTGCCGCAGTTTTTACATACTAAATGATGATGATGTCTCTGTCCATCGTGATGTTCTGAAAGTTCAAACTTTGCTTTCCCATCTCCAAATTCAAATTTATTAAGAATATTATTTTGATAAAGAGTGTTAAGCGTTCTGTAAATAGTAGCAAGACCTATTGAAGGATATTCATCTGATATTCTTTCAAAAACATCCTCTGCAGTAAAGTGTCCTTTGTTTGAGTGAAAAAGATCAAGTATAGCCTTTCTTGGTTCAGTCATCCTACCCTTGCCACGGTAGAATATATCTCTCATTGTCTTTCTTTCGCAGCATCTATATCTTTGCCTCATCAATTCTCCTTATTGATAATTATTATCAATAATATTTTAACAATAAAACAAATATTAAGTCAAGTTTCGAATTAAATTAAATATAAGGTTAAGGAATTGCACTATTATAATTAACAAATTGTTTTAAATTTAAGTATAGAGCAATTATTTAAATGTCTGTAAATAAAAAAGGGCGGAAGTTTTTTTACTTCCGCCCTTTAAGAATGAAACTCAATTAAGTTTACCACTTATTGAAATTTCTTTTCTCGCCCCAATTTCTGTTTCCGCTTCTTCTTCCACCCTCTGTCATGGGCCTTGCTTCGTTTACGATGAGTTTTCTTCCCTCGTACTCGCTGCCATTTAATTTAGTAATGGCGTTTGTAGCTTCATTATCATCTTCCATTTCAACGAAACCAAAGCCTCTGGATCTTCCTGAAAATTTGTCCTTTATGACTTTGGCACTTGCTACTTTACCGTAGCTGGTGAATAATGTATTGAGTTCATCATCACCTGTTTTGAAAGGCAGTCCGCCTACGTATAACTTTTTCATCTAACTTACTCTCCTTTTAGTTTAACTAACCCGCTAACTGTTGGGATTATTAACCCCGACCGCTTTCAGGCATACTTATATGTTATATTATATCCGCTACGATGTCAAGCAAAAAATTGTATAATAATTTTTGATGAAGAGATATTTCATAATAGCTTTCCTGTTTTTGTCTTCCTGCGTATCGTCGTCCAAAGTATCGATAGTTCCGAGATCGGAACTGATCGAATTATCAAAAAAAGAAAAAATTCCCTACAAAACGATACTTGTGCAATGGAAAAACTATAAATACTCTGATTATCATAAAGTAAACTACTTAGAAAAAACTCCGGAAGATGTACTGCCGGCGGAAGTGGACGAGAAAGATTATAAAAATTTTAAGAAGAAAGTTATCAATATATTCAGAGAAAACGGATTATACGACGAGGTTAACGGAACGGGAACCGTAAAGATATCTCTCATTACCTACGGCAGATGGGATTATTCGGAATTGTTTTCGACTTATCTCGTCGATACGGGATACGTTTTGCTTCTCCCTTCCTCTATAACCGTTACATACCGCATGACCGTCAAAGCCGAACAAAACGGCAAAGAGGCAAAGCTTCAAAACGAGTCGTCGGTTAAAACGACTTTTTTCTTCCTTCTTTTTCCATTATATCCCTTCTCCACTTTTTCTGGAAGCGAAAAAACCGTACTCAATAATATGATATATAAAACCGCAGTCGATTTGTCGAAATCTTAAAAAATCAAACGTTATTATCGGTCGATGAGGAATCGGATTTTTCCATTTTATCGGACTTGAGATTCTTTAAAAGCTCCCCCGCCTCTTCCACAAAATAACCGTTGGGGTTATCCTTTATAAATTTTTCAAGGTCGGCTACGGCTTCGGAGATATTCCCGCTTTCTATCTTCTTAGATATTTCTTCCATCGACTCTTTTTCTTTTTTTATTTTCTCGTCCAGCTTGTCGCTGTTCTTGGTTTTCCAATAAACGCCGTTTTTAGAGTCGTATTTGTTTCCTCTTACTCCGAAAACCGAGGAAACGTTGGTGGATTTTTGAGGATTTAAAGTTTTGTTAATTTTGTTTTTTATTTTCTTTATTATCTCGACGTATTTCTTTTGAGAGGTTTTTTGTTCGGTCGAGTCTTGCGAAAAACCGCAAATTCCAAAAACCATAATTAAAAACAACAAATATCTCATATCCCCTCCTTAATTTTTAAACAAGTCCTCTTTGAATTTGCCAAGCTCCGGATCTATCGCGACCGCCTTATTAAAAAACAATTTGGCGTCTTCAGATTTATTAAGCTTAATATAAGCTTTCGCTATATTTAAAAGAATGTTTGCGTCGTAGGGGTCTGATTTATAAGCTTTATCGTAAAATTCGAGCGCTTTGGAATAATCCGAATTCATCATATATATGTTCCCCATGTTATTTAAAGCCGGTGAGTTGTTAGGTTCGGATTCCAGAACTTCCGAAAAAACGGCCTTAGCTTTTTCTTTCATATCGAATGTGGCGTATAAAACGCCCAATCCCATTTTGGATTTTATGTCGTTAGGGTCTTGATTTAATATGGTTTTGTAATAGTTTTCGTAGTATTCGAAATTCTTTTTTGCGATATAATCCAGATCTTTCAAAACGATGCCGTCGAAGTCGGGTTTAACCTCGGGCATATTTTCTTCTTTAAAATCGAGAGTGGGCGGTTCGTATATCTTTAAGGCTTCCCTTACTTCGTAAAATTTCACTTTATCTCTGTTGGATTTATACATAGAGGAAGCGTATGCTATGGCGTCGTATGAAGATTTAGAAAGCAAAGTAACCTCTATCGGAACGAAATAAGATCCGTTATATTCTATAAGCATATCCGAAGGTACTCCGAATCTCGAAGGATCCGTTCCCTTAGTTTCGAACATAAGAGTTATATGATCCGGATAATCCATTATAACGGTCCTTATCCCTACGGCTTCAAACAATGAAGCGTATAGAGCGGTAAAATCGTCGCAATCCCCGGCTTTTATTTTCAAAAGATTTCTGGGATATTGAACCGTATCTACCAGAGTATCGGAGGCCTTTGCATCCTTATAAGAGACAACCGGGTCTTCCACGTATTTTATGCCCAGGGAAGACAGATAATTTAAAAACAAAGAATAGGTTATTATGTTAGGATCTATTTCGTGTTTAAATTCGTCTTTCTTTGAAGAAATAGATTTGGCGATTTGTAAAATCAAAGGATCTTTGGATGTTATAAAATTGGAGATTCTTCTTGTATCGTCCCAAACTATCGAATCCTTTGAAAGTATTTTCACCGGGAAGGTAAGGGTGGTTTCTTTCCTTTCTCCCCCGGAATAATACTCTATGGTTATCAAAGACTGAACCGGAGTATTTTCGTTTATCGTGAGTATTTTGTTGTTTAAAGTGGCGTTTATGATAACATCTCTCGACGAGTTTGCGTCTATGCTATCGACTTTTATGTCGTACGGGAAATCCATATACTCTTTTAAGAAAAACGATACCTTTAAATTTTCAAAGACTTCCTTCGTATTGTTTTTTACGGATATCTTGCCTATCGGATTATTTATGTAATATTTGTAATTGGCGGAAAAGATGTATTTTAAATCCGAAGGAATTATTTCAATCGGAGGTCTGTTTTTGGAAGTCTTATTTTCTTCCGTCAAAACGTTTTTATCTTCCTTTTTATTTTCTATAAATATGGAAGACACCAAAGAATAAGATTCGTCCCGGCTCGAAGATACCGATTTGATCTTATAATAGGAAGTGGCGCCGGATATAAGTTTTTTATCTATATAATTATAATCTTTCAATTTGGCGATGGAAACGAAATTCGAGTCGGTGGATTTCATAACTTCGAATTCTTTTACAATATCATTATCTTCGGTTTTCCATGAAATATTTACGGAATCGTTTTCATATTTTAAGCTCAAATCTTTAACCGAAACCCTATAATTTATCTTAAAAGAAGAAATCCTGGAAAGTTTCGGGTCGCTTACATATAATTTACCCTGATAATATCTTATGGAATTCGGATTTAAAAATTCTCTGGGACCCGTTCCTTTCGAAAAGAAAGAGCGGATATATCCGCCTTTTTTGTCGAAAACATAAACTCTGGAAGCCGAATCCAAGACGAATATGTATTTAAATCCGTCGTAAGAAAAAGATACGGGCTCTAAAACCTCGCCCAAATCTATGGAGTAAGAAAGCCTTCCTTCTTTGTTTATAACGTAGATTTTTTTCAAAGAAAGCAAAAACCAATTGGAATTTTCGTCTACGAACATATCGGCAAATTTGGCTTCTTTGTCTAAATTGGCGATATTTATGGAATATAGGAATATTCCGTCTTTGCTGAAAACCTGAACCATATTAAGTTTCGAGTCCAAAACGCTTATGTTTTCGTTGGAATCGGCGAAAACCGATATGGGCTTTGAAAATCTGCCGTCTTTATCCCCTCCGAAAAGCCCGACCTTATCGCCGAAAGAAAAAGAATACTTATTGTCTTCAAAGACCTTAACCTTAAAAGCGTCGCCGTCTAAGGCGTATATCTTATTTTCTAACCAGGCAACAGAGGATATCTTTTTAACCTTATCCTCCGATTCTCCGTATGAAGCGATAGCCGAAGTCTCTTCTCCTTTTTTAAAACTTAATGTTTTAGAAGCTTCGTTATAAAAAACCAGTCCTTTATCGGAAATAGAAAAAGCGTATGCGCTTAAGTTTAAAACTTCGTCAGGAGTAATATATATTTTATCTTCGTCGGTATAATTAAAGTTTATATAACTTGCGCCTTTATTTTCTATATTAAGATAAAGTATTTTTTTATTTTTTGAATCCAGAACGTATATCCCCTGTTTATAAGGCTTTATATCGGTAAAGCTTAAAAATTCAAACTTGTTTTTTCCTTTTGTACCGAATATTCCTTTTTGAGAAAAAGACAAATCGTATTCCTTTATTTTGCCGTCAGCTCCTCCTCCGTATATAAATCCGTAAGAATTTACGGCGATAGCGTTATCGGTTATATTAAAATCGGCGAGAAACTTGCCTTTAATATCGTATTTCGAAATCGTCTTATATTTGGATTCCACTATATAAATGTTACCGTAAGGATCGAAAGAAATTTTAACCGGTTTGTAGGTCGTAAGGCCGTCTTTGGATTTAACCGAAAAGTTATACAAAAATATTCCGTTCTTATCGTAAACGCTTATCCTGGAGTTATCCGTATCGGCTATAAAAATTTTATCTCCGAAAGCCCGAATATCGGAAGGAGAAGAAAGCTGACCGGGTTGGGAACCGTAAGAGCCGAAAGAAAAAATAGCGCTGGACTTAGAATCCAAAACCGAGACGACTGATTTTTTGGAGTCGAGCATATAAATGTTTCCGTTTAAAAAATCGAATGCCGCGGGCATTTCAGAATTAATATCAAGCGAAGACATATAAGAAAGAGTGGATGTATAAATAAGTATTTTCTTTCCGGTTAAAACGTAAACCTTATCCTCGTAAACGTTAAGATACTTAGCGTTTAGCAAGGAATCTTCAGAAAGATAGGAAGTAACGTTTATTTTATCGTAAGAAAAAAGAGATTTGCAAACAAAAAAATAAAATAAAACAAAAAATGTTTTTTTCGGCATTTGCCCTCCATTAAAAAGATTTTAGCAAATTATTTTTTAGGTTTTACCGATTTTTGATTATAAGCGATTTTTTTGTTAGCGACCGACGGTTTGGAAATTTTTGAATTTTTTGAAAGCGATGACGAAGTTTTATTAACGCTCTTTTTTTGAGCGTAATTCCTTTTCTTCTTACTATACTGATATTTTTCCCAGTATCTCACCTTGCCTATGTCGAGATGAACGAAACCGTATCGAGGATAATAACCCACCCCCCCGACTTTCAATCTTCTTGCGAAATCTCTTATTTTTCTCGAAGATACCCCTTCTATCTTTATATCCGCGGCCCAGCCTAACATATGAAGGCTGTTTTTGGCGGCTCCCGGGGTTATGTCGTTTAAAGGCTTGGTTCTATAACCGCTTAAAAGAACAAGCCCGTTTTTTCTGGAATACTTATCCTCGACGGCGTCTAAAAGCTCGATAAGTTTCTTAGGTATTTTAACTTCCAAATCGTCCAGAGAACACCTCATTATATGGTTTATTTTGTTCAATTCTTCTTCGTTATAACTTCCGTCTTTGTTTCTGTAAAACGCGGTAACCTTTTCTCCGGTATCTTTTCTTTTAAGAGTTATCTTTCCGTCGCCGCCCAAATTGACAGGCTCCGGCTCTTCAATGGAATAAGGTATATCGACAAATTCTTCGTCGCTTTCTTCCACGTCTTTTATTTCCTGCTCGTTTACCGATTCTTTTATCAAAAGATTTTCAAAACAAAATTTTTTTTCGTTTTCGTAATTGTCTATAAAGTTAAGATTTTTATCCGATACCGTATCCCTTAAAAGATTATATCTGGAAGAGGATGAAACGCTTACAAAAAAAAGATTTTGAGAAAACAAAAAAGAATTGAATATAAAAACCGCTAAAAAAACCATATTTTAAAATTTTACAAAATTTTTTCAAATTTTAGAGACGAATTTTTTTGGTTTCTTAAATTCCCCGGGCCAGAAATAATGCAAAAAAGATTTCGCTATTCTCTTGGAGGCTTTGCCGTCTCCGTAAATATCGGAACAACGCTTATCTTTCAAAGACATTTTATCCAATTCGTTTTCCAAAGAAAAAACTATCTTTTCCGGATCGGTTCCGATAAGCTTTGCGCAACCGGCCATAACGGCTTCTTTTCGCTCGGTTTTATCCCTTAAAATAAGCAACCTTTTATTCAGAGCCACCGCTTCTTCCTGAACGCCTCCGGAATCTGTCATTATCAAATCGCTTAAGGAGATAAGAGAAACAAACTCCAGATAAGGTAACGGATCTATAAGTTTTATTCTCTCATGAGACATTATCTCATAAGCCGGTTTTTTCACGTTGGGATTCGGATGAACAGGATATATCAAATAAACATCTTCATTTTCTTCTACGAATCTTTTCACCGCTTTTAAAATATTTTCTATTTTTACGCCGAAACTCTCTCTTCTATGCAAAGTAAGAACGATTATTTTTTTATTTTTCGGTATTTTACAGCATTTCATTTTTTTCTTTATCGATTTGATCGATAAACTTAAAGCGTCTATAACGGTGTTTCCGGTAATAAGTATTTTGTTTTTATCCAGACCTTCTTTTATTAAATTTAAAGCGGAAATTTTAGTGGGAACGAAAAGGAAATCGCTTATATGGTCTACGATTATTCTATTCGCCTCTTCCGGGAAAGGGTTGTTTTTATCGTGAGACCTCAAACCCGCCTCCACATGAGCTACCGGGACTTTAGCGTAATAAGAAGACAAAGCTACGACGGTGGCGGTTATGGTATCTCCCTGAACCACCGTTATATCAGGCCTTATTTTATCCACCAATTTGTTTATTTCCGATAGGGATTGTTCCAAAAAATCGTTAATACGCTGATTAGGTTTCATCAAGCCTAAGTCGAAATCGTATTTTATTCCGAAAATACTCGAAGCTTGATAAAGCATTTCCTTATGTTGGCCGGTGGAACAAACATAAACTTTAAACCTATTTTTAAACTTATGCAACTCTTTTATCAAAGGCGCAAGCTTTATTACTTCGGGCCTTGTGCCCATTGCTACGAGAATCTTTTTGCTATTCATACTGACTCCTTAAATTGATATTATTTTTTTAAAGAACCCTGCTCGGTTAAAGCCGCTTCCAGCTGCTCTTCGGATATATATCCCAACTCCACCAAAAGTTCTCCCAATTTTTTCCCTTTCTCGCTTTGAGTTTTAAGAGCGTGTTGCAATTGAGTTACGGTTATTATCCTTTTGCTTAAAAGCAAATCTCCCAGTTTTCTTTTATACAAATTAAGCTGCTCTTCGCTTGGAAAAACATGCTCGGTCTTCGCCCATATCAATTTCTTTCCGGTAATCCTGGCGTTAAAATATTGATAAGTCGCTCTAAAAACCGCCGTGCAGTTAATTATATTGCCCCACGCCATTCTGGGTATGGAAAGAACCGCGTGTATCGGACCCGCCACTCTAAAAACCATAACGGCTCTTTGGAACATTCTGTTAAGCAACAAAATTGCATCCGCGACTATTATCTTCCATAAAGCGGTTCCGTAAGCCGCGTTCCACACTAAAACACCATCCGAATTTACACTCCGTCCCGCGCCGAACAAAATTCCTATGAAAATAAAGTAACCAAGAATATCGAAGAAATTTACTATCACCGCTTTTCTATCTCGCCATAACATATATCTTATACGCCAGTTTTCTCCCCAACCCTGATTAATCCAGCCGTGAAAAACTATCCCCAAAACCCACCTCGTTTTTTGTTTTATGGCGGTCGAAAATTTATCCGGGAAATATTCTCTGGTGCAAACCAGTTCTTTTACTATTTTCGTTTTGGGCTCTTTTCTAAAAAAATTGGGCGGAAGTAATTTTGCTCTTTCGACAAAAAATTGCAATATTATGGAGCGAGACCTTAGTTCGTACAACCTGAAAGACATATCGTAATCTTCGGTAAAAGTTTTGGTATTAAATATTTCGTTATTGTATTTTTCCGCCAATCTATTCAACGAATCGCGGGATATGGCGGTACCCACGCCGGCGCCCGGAATCATTTTGGAAAAATGTTCTCTTACAATCAAATCTTTCAGATGGTTTTGAGCAAACTCATCCAGGTAAGTTCCGGCTGTCATTTTGGAATAGGGGACATAAAAAGGAAGAACCGGGATTTGAACCATAGGAAAACGAGGAATCAAATAATTAATGAGCAAAAACGAAAGAGGATGGATTATGTCTTCCGCGTCGTGCAAAACGAATATCTCGAACCTTAAACCTTTTTCCTTTTCATATTTTTTTATGCCCGCTATGATCCAATTAAGGCAATCCGATTTGTTTGTAGGACCGTCGTGAGGAAGCGTTATTCTGTGAACCCTCGTGTTTTTAGCCGCGATATCTTCCACCGCCGCGATAGTCGCGTCGTCGTTCGGATAGACTCCTATAAAAACGTCGTAAAGGTCGTAATCCACGGTCTCAAAAGTATTTTGAACCATTTTTGATATTACCTTGGATTCATGCCATGCCGGAAGAAGAACGGCTATTCTTTGACGAGGTTTCTCCCTGAGCTGGTGCTCCGAAAGAGGTTTATATTTTTTGCGAATAAAAAATAATTTGTAGGTTTGCAAAATATAGTAATAAATATCTATCAATAAATCGTCTATGCCGTTAATCAGTATGGCCGTGGCTACGATATACATTAAATATTTAAACAACTCGTCCATGCCGATTAAAATACCGCAAAGTATATTAAAGAAATTCTGGTGTCTTTATAATAAGAATCGTACGGATTTTTATCCTTGCCTTCTCTTCCAAGATACCAGCCGAAAATACGATCCGCCCTTAATTTTAAGTTTTTAACGCCAAAAGGTCTGATCTCAACCCCGGAACCTGTTTCAAAAATATTGTTATAAAAATCGGAGTTGGAATCTAAAGTCAAAGAATTTTTAAGGTAAATATCCGCACTCAAGTTTTTTTTATTCAATATTCCGAATTTTTCAAAAGATTGAGACTGAAGTATGATATTATCGTCGTAACGGCCGTAATACCCCAATCCGAATCCGATGTCTGTGGAAAATTTTTCGTCTTTTAATTTTCTAAATGTTATAAGCCCCAAAGGACCGCAGATAATCTTTCTATACTCGAAATATCCGTTAATTACGGCTCTTACATCCAATCTATTATCCTTCGACGTATTTATGGTATCGTTCGCCAAAAAAGCTTCAAAATTAAAACTAACGGAGTTTAACGGTTTGAAAACTATTCCCAAACCGTAAGAAAAAAAATTATCGTTGTAAATTTCCGGAGATATTCCTCCTTTGGAACGGGAATCCCCGACATAACGAGCTCCGAGATAATAGCCAAATTTCGAATCTGATTTATTTAAATAAAATTTTGATTCAAAAAACCATATTTTGTCTTTAAACCTGGACATATAATAAGGATATGCGTAAAATTCTCCGTAAGTCGAATAATTCTTTTTTTTAGATTCCGATTTTTGAGGATAAACCGGCGGATTTTTTAACCCTTCTTCTCTAATAGATTCTATTTCTTTTTTTGCAATTTCCGAAAATTCCGAAGAAGAGTCGGCTACAATTTTAAATTCTTTAAGAGCCGAATCTTTATCTCCCGTTTTAAGCAAAGCGTAAGCCAAATCCATCCTGGTTCTCATATCCTCCGGAATTATTTTTAATACGGCTTTGAATTTTTCCGCGGCTTTTTCGGTTTTGCCGTTTTTTAAATCCGCATAAGCCAGTTCTTTTAAAGCCGTAATATTGGAATTATCGGTTTCATAAGCTTTCAGGAAATATTCGTAAGCTTTATCGGTTTCACCGCGAGATTGTAAAACATAGCCCTCTTTAAGGGCTTCTTCGGATTGTAAAGAAGCCGAATACAAAAAAGGAATGGAATAAGATAACAAACAAAATATCGCAAAAATCATATTTTTTTTCATATTTAATCAAAGTCTCAAAAAATTAGACATAATTATATTTTACAAAATATAAATTTTTAAATTTGCTTTTTTAAAAACAAAATTATAATATTTAATTAGATAAACTTAAATCATATATAAAAGGCGGTAAAATGAACTACCTGTTTCTTTTAAGAATGATAAAATCCTCAATCGGAAGAAAGCAGCTTATGGCGGTAAGCGGCATATTGCTTTCTTTCTTTATGTTAATACATCTGGCAGAAAATCTTTTGCTTTTTAAAGGAGAAGAATGGTATAACGGATGGGTAAACATACTTCTATCAAATCCGTTGACTATATATCTGGAAATCGGGCTTTTGATTTTATTTTTATTGCATATAACGACGGGAGTGTGGGTAAGGATAGAGGACTGGGTAAACTCAAGAAAAAGAAAATACGAAAACATAAACTGGCAGGGCGGAAGAACCGTAGGTTCCGCGACAATGTTATATACAGCGATAGCGCTTTTGATATATTTAGGCTTTCATATGCTTCATTTCAGATTTACCGACCATTCGATGGGGTTTTATCAGATGGTCACATCCGCTTTCAGAAGCAAGCTTTTCGTAACGATTTACATAGCCGGCGCGGCGGCTTTAGCTTTACATCTAAGCCACGGTTTTCAAAGCGCTTTTCAAACTCTTGGAATAAATCACAAAAAATACAATTTCTACATTAAAGCATTAAGTTACGCGGTAGGGATTTCCATGGTGGCTTTCGCCGCAATTTCCATTTATTTCCTTTTGGGTTTGGATATAAAACCGGAAGCGGAATATAACAACGTGATAGAAACGATAATAGAGTAGGAGGATTTATGAAATTGGATTCCAAAATACCTTCGGGACATATAGAACAAAAGTGGGATAATTATAAATTTAACGCAAAACTCGTAAACCCGGCAAACAGAAAAAAATTCGACGTAATAATAATAGGTAGCGGCTTAGCCGGAGCAAGCGCGGCGGCAAGCCTGGGAGAAGCGGGGTATAACGTTATGGTATTTACTCTGCACGATACTCCAAGACGCGCTCATTCTATAGCCGCTCAGGGCGGAATAAACGCCGCAAAAAATTATAAATACGACGGAGACTCGGTTTATAAGTTGTTCTACGACACATTAAAAGGCGGGGATTACAGAGCCAGAGAAGCAAATGTTTACAGATTGGCTCAGATATCCACTCAGATAATAGACCACTGCGTGGCCACGGGAGTGCCATTTGCAAGGGAATACGGCGGACTTCTGGATACCAGATCCTTCGGAGGAGCTCAGCTTCAAAGAACATTTTACGCAAGAGGACAAACGGGACAGCAACTTCTTTTAGGGGCTTACTCTCAGATGATGAGACAGGTCGCAAACGGGACGGTTAAGGTTTTTACAAGAAGAGAAATGATGGATCTTGTAGTCAAAAACGGAAAAGCGAGAGGCATTATAGCCAGAAACTTGATAACCGGGGAGTTAGAGTCATACTCTGCTCATGCGGTTTTACTATGTACCGGAGGCTACTCAAACGTTTTTTATCTTTCCACAAACGCCGCTACATGCAACGTAAGCGCGGCATGGGCCTGCTATAAAAGAGGAGCGGGGTTTGCAAACCCTTGTTTTACTCAGATTCACCCCACCTGCATACCGAGAAGCGGGGAACACCAATCCAAACTCACCCTTATGAGCGAAAGTTTAAGAAACGACGGAAGAGTATGGGTTCCGAAAAACAAAGGAGACAAGAGAAACCCAAACGATATACCGGAAGAAGAGAGAGATTATTATCTGGAAAGGATGTATCCGTCTTTCGGAAACCTGGTACCCAGAGACATAGCCTCCAGGGCGGCGAAAAAGATGATAGGCGAAGGAAGAGGGGTAGGGCCTACCGGAGAGGCGGTGTATTTGGATTTTAAAGACGCGATTAAAAAACAAGGAAAAGAAAAAATAAAAGAAAAATACGGAAACCTTTTCGATATGTATTACAGGATAACCGACGAGGACGCTTACTCGGTTCCGATGAGAATATATCCCGCGCCTCATTACACCATGGGAGGCTTATGGGTGGATTACGAGCTTATGAGCACGATACCCGGTTTGTTTGTTTTAGGTGAAGCGAATTTTTCGGACCACGGAGCAAACAGACTCGGAGCAAGCGCTTTGATGCAGGGGTTAAGCGACGGGTACTTCGTAATTTCAGCGACTCTGCCGAATTACTTAGCCTCCACGAAATTTGAGGACGCAAAAATAGAAGACGAAGAATTTAAAAACTCCAAAAACGAAATCAAAAACAAAATCAATAAAATACTTTCGATAAAAGGAAATAAAACTCCTACGGAAATACACAGAGAATTGGGAAATATAATGTGGGAGTACTGCGGAATGTCCAGAACGGAGGAAGGATTAAGAAAAGCTTTGGCTTCGGTACCAAAACTAAGAGAGGAGTTCTGGGAAAATCTGAAGATTGTCGGAGAAGAAGATTTCAACCAGACATTGGAGAAAGCTTTAAGAGTGGCGGACTTTTTAGAGTTTGCGGAGCTTCTTTTAAAAGACGCTTTAAACAGAAAAGAGTCCTGCGGCGGTCATTTTAGAGAAGAGTCTAAAACCGCCGACGGCGAAGCGAAGAGAGACGATGAAAACTTTTCCTATGTCGCGGTTTGGGAATATAAAGGAGAAAAGAAAGAGCCCGAACTTAACAAAGAAAAATTAGAGTTTGAATATCTCAAGCCCACAACCAGAAGTTATAAATAACGGAGGAGATATGGAAAACAAAAAATTTAACATAACTTTAAGGGTATGGAAACAGAAAAGCGAAGACTCCAAAGGAAGGTTTGAAACTTATAACGTGGAAGGGATAATACCGGAGATGTCTTTTCTGGAGATGTTAGACGTTTTAAACGAAAAGCTTATTAAAGAAGGCAAAGAGCCGGTATATGTGGAAAGCGATTGCAGGGAAGGTATATGCGGATGCTGCGGGTTTGTTATAAACGGAGACGTTCACGGGCCCGATGAGCACTCTACGGTATGCCAGCTCCATATGAGAAGATTTAAAGAAGGAGATGTGGTTACAATAGAACCTTTCAGGGCCAAAGCATTTCCCCTTATAAGAGACCTGGTAATAGATAGAGGCGCTCTGGATAAGATAATAACCGCCGGGGGATATATATCGGTAAACGTAGGAAGCGCACCCGACGCCAATACCATACCCGTAGATAAAAACACGGCGGAAAAAGCCATGGATTACGCCACCTGCATAGGCTGCGGAGCTTGCGTTGCGGCATGCCCAAACAGCGCCGCTATGCTTTTCACCGGGGCAAAGATTTCTCATTTAGCATCATTGCCTCAGGGACATCCCGAGAGAACAAAAAGAGTTTTAAATATGATAAAAATAATGGACAGTTTAGGATTTGGAAACTGTTCTAACGAATACGAGTGCGAGGCCGTTTGTCCGAAGGAAATAAAAATAAGCGCGATAGCGAAAATGAACAGAGAGTTTTTAAAAGCGAACTTTTTATCCGAAGAAGACCCCGACCTTCCGCCGGTATTTCATCAATCGACGGTGGATGTTCCCGAAGACGAGTGATAAAAAGTGAACGAGAAAAAAGAGATAATAAAATTTTTCGATAAAAACTCGGTCAACTGGGACTTAAAAGAAAAACCTCAAACATATAAAATACTTCAAAAGATAATAAAACGAATAAAACTAAAATCTTATGAAAACGTTGTGGATGTGGGATGCGGAACCGGAATTTGTTATCCTTATCTTAAAGAAAAGTTTAAGAATTACATAGGCATAGACATATCTCCAAAAATGATAAAAATCGCAAAAAGAAAATTTCCGGAAGCCAAATTCATGAATAAAGATTTTGAAGAAACAAAACTTAAAAAAAATTTCTTTGACTTAGTTTTGATATTTAACGCTTTTCCCCACTTTGACAAGACAAAAACGGTGAGGAAAGTCAGATCTATTTTAAAAAAGAGAGGGAAACTGGTAATAGCGCATTCGTTTAAATTAAATGAAATAAACAAGATACATAAAAAAACTGGACATAAGATAATAAAAAAACATATCGTAACGGTAAAAGAAATAAAAGAACTTTTAAAATCCTTCGGGTTTAAAAACATCTTGTGCGATAACAAAAAGAACTTTTATATTGAAGCGGAAAAATGAAGTTTATCTGCGACCTGACTGTTCAAAAATTGGGAAGATTGTTAATACTATGCGGATACGACGCAAAGATAATCAAAACGCATAAACCCATCAAAGAATTATCGGAAGAATCCGCCAAAGAAAACAGAATACTAATAACGAGAAACACTCGAGTAAAAAACTACGATATCGAATATGTTTTATTGATAGAACAAAAACCTTACCACCAGTTTAAAAGATTGGTTAAAAAATTAAACCTGGAATTAAACGAAAATAACTTTTTTACGAGATGCTCCGTTTGCAATTTAGAGCTTGAAAAAACAAACAAATCCGATGTATCAGAAAAAATACCGGAATTGACAAAACAAAACACCGAAGATTTTTTCGTATGCCCCAAATGCAAAAAAATCTACTGGAAACAAAGCCATTACGATATGTTTAGAGAAAAGATAAGGGAAATAGTATCTTAAAATCTATTTATGATAAGGATAATTCTTCATTATTGAAAAAATACGATATATCTGTTCTAAAAGCATCACGAGAAAAAGCTCGTGACTAAAAGTAAGATCTGAAAAAGAAACTCTGAGATTGGATCTTTTAATCAAACTCTCGTCAAATCCCTCATCACCTCCTATTACGAAAACCAAATCTTTTGAGGTATTCAATATTTTCTCGACTTCTTTGGCAAATCCGATACTATCGTATTTTTTGCCTTTTATATCGCACAAAAAAACAAAATCGTTTTCATTAACGTATTTTAAAGCCGATTCAGATTGTTTTTTTAGCTTTTCGGCCGGAGAATTAAAATTGTCTTTCAAATTTAAACTAACGATTTCTATTTTTGAAAAATGTTTTATTTTGTTTAGATAATAATCTACTCCGGATTTTACGAAATCTATTCTATATCCGCCTATGGTTATTATTTTTATTTTCACCTGTAAAACCTTATTAAGTCGAAGAAGCGACCGTGAGATATGAGTTTATTATCCCCTTTACTTTTTTGAGTTTATTAAAAAGCTCGTCTATTTCTTTGCCTTTACCTTTTACGACTATTATTTCAAAGCAAGTATCGTGGGTAAGATGTATATGCTGGCTTGAGATTATTATATGGTGATGGTCGTGTTGTATGGCGGTAAGTTTGTCCCCTATCATTCTTTTGTGATGGTCGTAAACAAGAGCTATCGCTCCCGCCACCTTCTCTCCGTAAACCGCTTTTTTTTCGACCAGATATTT
>ERZ795046.829-NODE-829-length-34389-cov-553.407613_pt1 | contig 34389 bp, 30 predicted proteins | sample MGYA00375130_ERZ795046 | MGnify/ENA primary metagenome ERZ795046 (study PRJEB30175, sample SAMN05720202) | activated sludge metagenome | isolation source: anaerobic digester from wastewater treatment plant | place: Japan | collected 2015-05-15 ...
CCTGGAAGAATCATGACAGTTGTGAATCCACCATCGAGCGCCCTCTTTATTGCTATATCGTAAGGGTTGAATGCATCTATTGCACGAACGTCTGCAGTAATTGGATCTCCTACCTCGTTCCCATCTTGAGCTGAACCAATGCCCTCTTCAAACAAGGCAACGTGAGAATGTGCATCGATAAAACCGGGAAGTACGTATTTTCCAGTTGCGTCTATCACTTCAGCATTCTTTGACTTTATGTTCTTACCAACCTTTGCTATCTTTCCATCTTCGATCAGTACATCTCCGATGAAACTTTCACCTGTTACTGTAACAACAAATCCACCTTTGATCAACTTCGACATACAGACAACCTCCCGTCGTTGTGTGATAATAATCATATTGCTGATAATGGTTATAAAAATATTATATCACGGTTGATTCGTATTGCGAACGAAAAATACCATACTTAAATGAAACTTAACCATGATTCTTAACAAAAATGTTCGTTTTTGTGGTAAAATCTTCTTAGAATATTGATTTTTTAAAAAGAAAGGTTGAGGGGCTGATGAGATGGGAAATCAGAGAAGTTGATGAGAAGTTAGTCGAGCAGCTATCGAGAGAATTGGGAATCTCAAGATTGACTGCAAAATTGCTTGTTCTAAGGGGCATCTACAGTATCGAAGATGCCAGGTCTTTTTTATACCCAACCAAGCAGATGTTGCGTTCTCCATTTTTAATGAAAGACATGGATAGGGCCGTTGAGATACTCCTTGATGCAAGAGAACGTGGCGAGAAGGTCTTTATCCATGGTGATTATGATGTTGATGGAATTACGGGAACTGCAGTTTTGCATACCTTCCTATCAGACAACGGTTGGGAGGTTGATTACCACATACCCAAACGTGTTGACAACGGCTATGGTATCCAGCCACAATTTGTTGAAGAAGTAGCACGCAGCGGCGGTCACGTTATACTTACTGTGGATTGTGGTATAACCGCATTTGATGCAGCGCAAAGAGCAAAAGAACTCGGCATGCGGCTCATCATATCGGATCACCACCAACCTAAAGGTACTCTTCCTGTTGCAGATGCAATTGTCAATCCAAAAAGGCAAGATGATACGTACCCATTCAAAGAATTTGCAGGTGTTGGAGTTGCCTACAAGCTTGTTTGTGCATTGGCAGAACAACTCAATATTCACTATTCTGTGCTCGATGATTTACTCGACTTGGTTGCACTTGGCACTGTAGCAGACATGGTTGAGATAGTTGACGAGAACAGATACATTGTCAAAGAAGGGTTGAAGAGGCTCAACAATACAGCAAAGCTTGGTATTCTGCGCCTGGTACAGAAACTTGGTATAGGAATGATCAGTACAAGAGACATAGGTTACAGAATTGCACCAAAATTAAATGCTGCAGGAAGGCTTGATTCTCCTGACGATGCATTCAAACTTATAGTAACAAAGGACGATGCAAATGCTGCAGAACTAGTTGAAATATTACTCGGTTACAATACAACAAGGCAGGGAATTGAGGCAAAGATATACACAGAAGCTGTTCAAATGATTGAAGCAAATAGACTAAACGAACTTCCTATAGTCGTTGCTTACGGATATGGATGGCACTTAGGAGTAATGGGCATTGTTGCAACGAGATTGGTGCATCTGTACAACAAACCTGTAATGGTGATATCGATAGAAGACGGCATAGCTAGGGGCTCAGCACGAAGTGTACCGGGAGTAAATATTATAGAGTTACTTGAAAGATTTAGGGATATATTTGAAGACTTCGGCGGGCACACTATGGCTTTGGGATTCAGTTTGAAAGAAGAAAAAATACCTGATTTGTTGAGGACTATACGCGAGAAAATTAGCGACGATGATGTAAAGATGGAGCCAGTTGTCGTAGTAGATGAAAAGATAACTGTTGATCAGATAGATAACAATATCTTAGAAGCTATCGAGATGCTTGAACCATATGGACATGGTAATCCAGAACCCGTCTTTCTCATACAAGATAGTGCAGTAGAGAGATTCAGAATCTTCGGCGAGTCTGGATACAACGTTAGATTGACCTTGAAAAGTAACACGAAGAGCATAGAAGGTGTTGGATTTGGCCTAAAAATATCGCCAAATGAAATATATACATTGCAACCTCAACTCTTGAGGATGGATGTCGTTGGAAATTTAAGGGTCAGTGACAACGGCCCTCAGCTTAACGTGCTTGACTTAAAAGTTTATCATGTAAGCGATGATGATGTTATCGATAAGACATTCTTACACTCGTTTACAGCCAATTGGCGTCAACAGAGAGAAGAAGACTACGACTATCACAAAGTAGAAGATGATATATTCAACAGAGCATCGAAAGTGTGTGAGTTAAGCGAACTAAAGAGGCCGATATTGCTAAGATTCAGAGTGCCTTATAGGAACGCTTTCTTTTATAATCTCATGAAGAAAGGCAGAACATTGATAATTAATCCTTCAAGCACTGAAGCTATGCATGTATACGAAAGCTTGCAAAGGCATAATATACCCGGTGTTGTGCTTGCAAATTCTCTGAATAAAGCAACAGGGAGGCATGTGATCACAAATGCAGTCTATGCAGATAGTTTTATCAATGATCCTGAAAAATATGATTATATTGTACTAAATGAAATTCAGTTCTTGGCTCATTTTGATGATAATCTTTACGATAAAATCATTAAGAAGTTTGGAAAGAACGCATTCTTTACAACAATTTATTCATTCAACACAAACTTACCTGTACACGAAGTCGATGGAAAATTGGATTTTTCGATCGAAGATAAGAGAAATCAACCAAAATCGCTCAGTAATGGTACATCCTCTTTGATTTATCTTTTTTCGTCTCATAACTCGGTTGAAGTATTTTTCAATAACTATGTTAAGAAGGTCTCAACTAGAGATGTCATATTCTACTCACCACAGCTTGCGCCATTTCAAAGACTGATAATTTCAAATCTAATCAGAAAGAAAAAGGTTAAGAAGCTTGTGTCCTCAACGAACAACGATGCTCTACCATCTCTATTTGGCTCGGCTGAGATCAGACTATTTGATTTTCCATACACATTCAGCGAGATCACAGACGCCGTCAGTGGCGATGGGACTATCTTGCTGCAACTGAACTATTCGTCGCAAGATGTTTCAAAAAAGTATGATTGTTTGAGAAAACTCTTTCCAAGTGAAAATGAATTAGCTCAAATCATGGAAGAGATAAATATCTATTTGCCAACAAGCATGGATGAATTTGAACAAATTGCATGGAATTACCCGATACCAAAGGGAGTTGTTAAGAGTGTTTATAGAGACTTAAATGCTATATCTGATGGTATCATAAACCCAGTTGAACTGCGTTCTGATGCAGTAACACGTCTCAAAGAAAGGGAAATAGAACTCAACTATTTTGAAAAATACACATTGCAACTTGAGGCACTTTCGGTGAAAGAAATCTATAGACTAATAATGGAGAGGTATCTATATGACTCAGACCTTACGGTACATTTTGAGAGTTGATAATCCAGCCAAGAAATGTGAAGAATTAAGAAAGGCCGGCTATTTTGCAAAATTGTTTCCAGACCCTGAAAGGCCAGAGAGAATTGCTGTTTTGACTGATAAATTTGTCGATGGATGCGAAGAATTGGGAGGAAATATCATAGATGAGTATTATCGCGATAGATTACGGGAAAAGTAAGTGTGGCTATGCAATTGGAACGATGTTCGTATCTGAAAGCGGAACGGTGAAGACCTCTGATATACAAAAGAAAATGGAGAAGTTTCGAGAAATTGTACTTGGGCTACCATTGTCCATGAGTGGTAATTATTCTACTCAGACGTTTGAGGTGATAAAATTTGGTCTGAGTCTGTTGAAGGCAGGGAAACGGGTACTGTTCATAGATGAACGTATGACAACAAAGATGGCAAAAGTCTACGATAAAAAAGATGACGATCGATTCAGTGCCGAACAACTATTGCTGGACTATCTTCAAGCACCTGATAGGACAATCGAATTGAAGACGTCAGTTGCTTCAAAGCCACAGGAGATTTCCTGCGAGTGTGCGGCTATTGTGAACGTACCATGCGATAAAGATTTCCATATCTCGAAAATTATCGGTTATAGCGAAGATCCATACATTGCATACACCATGTTTAAAGAAGGTGGGTTTGTCTACAGAGTATGGAACGATTTTGTACAGAATTTGACTTTGCTTGAAAAACTTCCTGACTGCGTTATAATTGACAATAGTATGAGAAATAAGCTTTCAGAGCTAAGTGATGCCGAAAATTGGCAAAATATCAAGATTATAGGTCTCGATATCAAGTAATTTGGAAAGTGCTCGTAGCTTAACTGGATAGAGCGTCGGACTCCGGATCCGAAGACTGCGGGTTCAAGTCCCGCCGAGCACGCCAGAACTTGAAACTACGTAAGATGGTACATTTGAATCATTCAAATATGGTGATATAATTAATTTCAGTTGAGTTGATAAAAAGGGGGAATAGACTGTGTCAAGACATCTTGAAGAAGTAAAAAATAAGATCTTCGAAAAGGATGTGGATGCTCTCCTGGTTTTAAATCTGGAAGGGTCGAATAAGATCACCACAAGGTATCTGTCAGGTTTTACTGGCACTTTTTCAGCATTGCTCATTACGCCAAAAAGGCACATAATCATCACGGATTCGAGGTACTGGGTTCAGGTTAAAGAAGAAAGCGATTTCGAGTTGGTAAAATACACTCCTCCAAAAACCTTCTTCGAAGTAGTTGCAGATTTAATAAGCAATTTAGAATTGAGAAGAGTAGCAATTGAAAAAGAGAGAATATCCGCAGCAAACTTTGATTGGTTTGCAAGTAAAGTCAATTGTGAATTTGAAGATGTCTCTTCTATCATCGTAGAAGTCAGGGCAACAAAGAGTGAAGATGAGATAGAAAAGATGAAAGTAGCAGCTCAAATTGCAGAAGAAGCATTTAAAAAGATGCTTGAAATCGCAAGGCCCGGTATAAAGGAAACAGAATTAGCAGCATACATGGAGTATCAGATAAAGCTGTTGGGAGCAGAAGACTTAGCATTTGAAACGATTCTTGCTTCAGGCTATAGAGGAGCACTGCCGCATGGTAAAGCATCTGAGAAAGCAGTTCAGTTGGGCGAACCGGTTGTTGTTGATTGGGGTGCAAGGTACAAGGGTTACAACAGCGATATAACCAGGGTATTTTGCATAGGTGAGCCTAGTGACGAAGTTAAAGAAGTTTACAACGTCGTCTACACAGCTCAAAAAAAGGCTCGCGAATCAATAAAGGCTGGAATGACCGGAAAAGAAGGAGATGCAATTGCAAGAGATTACATAGCTCAATGCGGATATGGTGAATACTTTGGGCATACGCTTGGGCATGGATTAGGTTTGGAAGTTCACGAGAGCCCAAGTTTGAGTTACAGATATGAAAAGCCACTTGAAGTTGGACAAGTTGTAACGGTAGAACCGGGCATATACCTCGAAGGAAAATTTGGAATAAGGATAGAAGACGATGTTGTCATAAGAGAAAATGGATGCGATTTGATCACATCACTGCCGAGGGAGCTATTCATAGTCTGATAAGATGAGTGATGACATAAGGAATACAGAAGATAAGGATGTTCCAAAAGGCGAGAAAAACGGTCAAGGGTCCAAAGAAAAAAGCGGTAAAAGAAATTCCAGAAGTCCAGTTGCAAGTGTAGGCAAAGACTTGTCCAAACTAAATATAATCTCGTCGCTTGGCTTTGCAATCGTTGGAAATGTACTTGTAGGTCTTGTTATAGGAAAGCTACTTGACAACATATTTGGTACCGGGAAAGTTTTTCTTATAACGTTTATAATATTGGGACTGATTTCTGGATTTTATAATGGTTTTGTTTACATATTAAAAGAGATAGAAAGGTATGATAAAGACGAAAATCAAGAAACAAAAGGAACTGGAGAACGGTCAAAAGAAGACGAAGAGAAGGATAATATCCATAAGTAACTACTACATAGGTGTTAGGCCATCTGATACCATGAGTTTGGCTATAAGAAAGCTAAACACCTACGCACTTTTGTTTGCCGTTGGTGAATTTGTACTTTTTACACTTTTGAATTTATGGGACGGAGTTATTGGATTACTTATTGGAACATTAGGTATGCTTCTTGGCATCACGTTCATTGACAAAAGTTACAAGAACTATGGTATAATATCGTTTGGCAAGAAAAAAATACCAAAGCTTTACGTTTTAAGATATCTCTTGTACGCATCTTTATTTTTGCTATCGGCGATAGTAACTGCAGAACCTGCGTTGGGTATCATAGGTACATTCTTGGGAATGATAAATTTCAAAGTCGTGATCTTTCTGTTTGCTTGGAGGTGGCAATAGTGGCTGAAAAGAAAAGACGAAGAATGAGTACGAAAACGAAAATTCAGCTCACAGTTTTTTTGATAGTCTATATAACGGTTGGAATAATAAACGTCCAATACCTTCCGAAATCCCCTTCTGATGTACTTGGAAATGTTGCAAACAGATGGATAGTTGGTAATGGTCCATGGTTCTTGCAAATAAATCCGATGACGATAATAATGTCACTTGTTGTGATAGCAATCATCGTGTTATTCGCAAGAGCTGTCCACAAGGAATATTCACTTGTCCCTAACAGAAAACAAGCATTTGCAGAGTCAGTAATGGACTTTGTTTACGACATCGTCCAGTCAAGTATTCCAGATGAGCGATTTGCAAAGAGTACATTCAAAATTGCGACAACACTGTTTTTATACATAGCCGTAGCAAACCTTCTTGGTGGATTTGTACCTGGAATATCAGTTGATGTGACCAAAACTATAGGGGCAAATGGTGAGATTATAAGAAATGCAAAATTTATGCTTTTTAGCGATACATGGTTTGCTCCAACGGCAGACCTGAATACCAATTTGACATATGCGATCATGGTTTTAGTTATCAGCCATTATTTTGGAATAAAGGCTAAAGGGTTTAAAGCATGGTTGAAGAGTTTTGTAGAGCCAGTACCGTTTTTGTTACCTTTGAACATCATCGGTGAACTTGCAAAGCCTATATCACATTCTATGCGTCTTTTTGGGAACATTACAGGTGGAGGAGTTTTGGTTTTAGCATTGAGCTACTTCGTTAAGTACATGTTCTTACCACCGCTTCTATGGGGATATTTCGGAATATTTTCCGGATTGATTCAAGCATTTGTCTTTTCAACTTTAACGATAGCATACATATCATCTCAAGTAGGATAATATATGCTTGTACGTTCGTTGGTTTCTAACATAATTTTAAATTAAAGAGAAGACTACCATCTTAAAGGAGGTATGATCATGGATCAAGAAACTATGAAGATTTTAGCAGATGCTATTGTTGTTGCCGGTAAGGCTGTAGGTGCAGGATTTTGTATGGGTATAGGAGCAATAGCACCGGCTATAGGAGAAGGAAACATCGGTGCTCATGCATTGGATTCTATTGCAAGGCAACCGGAACTTGCAAACGTAATCACCACGAGGATGTTGATTGCAGACGCTATTGCTGAAACGACAGGTATTTATTCATTGTTGATAGCATTCTTGATACTGTTCGCTCTGTGAGGCGGTCAGCATGGATTTTTTCCAGATAAACTTGACTGCTGTTGTTCAGTTATTGAGTTTTCTTTTTCTCCTTTGGGTACTAAATAAACTCCTCTACAAACCCTTTCTTTCCATGATGGATAAAAGAAAAGAAAAGGTAGAAGGGGATTTGCTTGAGGCGGAAAATGCGAGAAAGAGAGCTGAAGAGTTACAAAAGGAAGCTGAAAATAGCTTAAAAGAAGCAAGAGCAAGGGCTGATCAGATATTGTCTGCTGCTAATGTTCAAGCTGAAAAAGTTGTTGAAGAAGCCAAAGAAAGAGCTGAAAAAGAGGCTGAAAGAGTCTTAACAAATGCCAAAATCGAAATTGAAAGGCAGACCCAAGAAGCATTGTCACAAGTTCAAACCGTTGCAACAGAATTGGCGATTAGTCTTGTAATTAAGGTGCTTAAAGGTACTTTAGATGAGAAGGCAAAAAGAGAGTATCTCATCAACGTACTTAAGGAGTATGAAAAGCAATGATGTACTCTGCGGTCGCTAGTAGGTATGCTGTAGCACTATACAAAGTATCAAAAGTGAATGGTAAGACAGAAGAATACAAAGAACAGCTCAAAGTACTCAATCAATTGTACGATGCTGTATCGGTTTTCTTGAACAATCAATCTGTTGCGGTAGATGAGCGCGCTAATTTCCTCATCGACCTTATGAAGAGGTTAAACGTAGAGGTCGATGAGGCGTTTGCTAGATTCATTCATCTATTGATCGCTAACAGAAGAATTAAGTTTATAAAGCAAATTGCATCTTTTTTTGACTACACTATATTGGATAATGCCGGATTGATTCCAGTCGATGTAACCTCCGCTAGTGAACTTTCTTCTGAAGAACTGGGACTTTTATCCAACTTTGTTAAAAAATATACCGGCAGAGAACCAGTCTTCAACGTCAAATTTGATGAAGATTTAATAGCAGGGGTAGTCCTTGAATTTTCTGGGAAGAAATTGGACGCAAGTATCAAAGGAAGGCTTCAGAGCATAGTCAAAGACGTGCTTATTAGGAAGGGGTGATACCTTGAGATTAAACCCTGAAGAAATTGTTAGAGTACTTGAAAGCAAGATAGCAGATTACAAAGAAGAGATAAAACTCGAAGACGTTGGAAAGGTTATAGAAGTCGGTGATGGTATCGCTAGAGTCTATGGGTTGAATAACGTTATGGCTAACGAAATGGTTGAATTTGTCGAAACCGGAACTAAAGGCCTTGCTTTCAACCTTGAAGAAGACAATGTTGGTATCATCATACTTGGCGAATATACACAGATCAAGGAAGGTCACACGGTAAGAAGAATGAACAGAATAATGGAAGTCCCCGTTGGAGAAGGGCTTCTTGGCCGCGTTGTAAACCCACTTGGCGAACCTTTGGATGGTCTTGGCCCAGTCAGTTACAAAGAGACCAGACCTATAGAATTCAAAGCACCTGGTGTCATTTACAGAAAACCTGTCGATACTCCACTTCAAACTGGTTTGAAAGTTATCGACTCTCTGATTCCAATTGGACGTGGGCAGAGAGAATTGATAATTGGTGACAGGCAAACCGGTAAGAGTGCGATAGTTGTTGATACAATAATAAACCAAAAAGGTAAGGGTGTTTATTGCATCTATGTTGCAATAGGACAAAAGGCAGCAGCGGTTGCAAGGATAGTTGATAAGTTTAAACAATCTGGTGCAATGGACTATACGACAGTTGTCGTCGCATCCTCGTCTGATCCTGCAACGCTCCAATATATTGCACCATATGCAGGTTGTGCAATGGGTGAGTATTTTATGTTCAAAGGTGAAGATGCGTTAGTTGTATACGATGACCTCTCAAAACATGCGGTTTCTTACAGACAAATTTCTCTGCTTTTGAGAAGGCCACCGGGAAGAGAAGCCTATCCTGGCGATGTGTTCTACCTACATTCCAGACTATTGGAACGAGCGGCACGTCTCAACGATAATGCAGGTGGAGGGTCTTTGACAGCTCTACCAATAATAGAAACTCAGGCGAATGATATTTCTGCTTACATTCCGACAAACGTCATATCCATTACAGATGGTCAGATATATCTTGAACCCGGTTTATTCTATGCAGGTCAAAGACCAGCTGTGAACATAGGGCTTTCAGTTTCTCGTGTCGGTGGTGCGGCTCAAATCAAGGCAATGAAACAGGTATCAGGTTCACTGAAACTTGATATTGCACAATACCAAGAACTCGAAACATTTGCACAGTTTGCAACAGAGCTTGACCCAACGACGCAAGCTCAACTTACCAAAGGTCAAAGATTGATGGAACTGATGAAACAGCCACAATACAGTCCTATGGAAGTTGAAGAGCAAGTTATCGTTCTATACGCGGGCGTTAATGGTTACCTCAACGATTTACCGATTTCGTCTGTTAAGACCTTTGAAGATGGGCTACTAAAACATTTCAAAGAAAGATATCCAGAGGTCTTAGAAGAAATCAGAACGAAGAAACAAATATCACCTGAACTGGAAGCTAAACTGAAAGAATACATAAAGGCTTTCAAAGAAGACTTTGTAAAGATATACGGGAAGTGATGCCAAATGAGTCGCGGCAAGCTTCTCCAAATTAAGAGGAGAATAGGCGCTACACAATCCTTAAAGAAGATTACAAAAGCGATGGAGATGGTTTCAACCGCTCAAATAAAGAAGGTTGAGAAACGTCTTGAAGTCGTTCGCGAATTTTTGAAGGAGACAAAAAACGTAGTTTCCCAAGTCCACTTAGAAATAGAACATCCCTTTGTTACTGGAAATGGTAAAAGCGCGTTAATTGTAATCGGTACAGACATGGGATTGTGTGGTTCATTCTCATCGGAAATTTCAAAGAGAGCCATAGCTTTGGATAAGAAAGAGAATTTTGATCAAATATACGTTGTAGGTGCAAGGACTGCACCTGCATTTAGAAAAAATGAGAAAGTAGCTCGCATATACGAACATGCATATGATGTACCAACTTTTGAATTCATGCAAACCCTTGTTACGGATATGTTGTCTAATGACGTAGCACGAGCAAAAGTTGTATATGGAAAATTCAAGAACAAATTAGCCCAAGTACCAGATATCTTTGTGTTGACACCTTTTGCCGAGGAAGATAAGAAAGAATACGGTGATATGTACGAATTTGAGCCTGTTGGGCCAGACTTTCAAGTTAAATTAATAGAATTCTATGCAACAAGTGTACTTTTTTCTTTAGCATTTGAAAGTAAAATCAGTGAGCTTTACGCAAGACAAAATTCGATGAGAAATGCAACAGAAAACGCAGATGATGTTGTAAGGCAGCTCACCATAGATTACAACAAAGTGAGACAGGCATCCATCACCCAAGAACTCATAGAAATAGTTACTGGCGCAGATGCCTTAAAAGAAAGATAAGGGAGTGATGCACGTGTCCAAAAAATCTAAGGGAACAATAGTAACAATAATTGGACCGGTCGTAGATGTCAAATTCTCAGAAGGTGAATTACCTGATATATACGACGCACTAATTGTTACAAATCCAGAGAACGGCAGAAAATTGGTTCTAGAAGTAGAACAACTCATCGGTGATAACACCGTTAGGACGATTGCTATGGATAGTACCGATGGTTTTGTTCGTGGAATGGAAGTAGAAAACACTGGAGAACCTATCAAAGCGCCTGTTGGTCAAGGTGTGCTCGGCAGGATGCTCAATGTCATAGGAGAACCAATTGACGAACTTGGAGAGATAAAAGATGTTGAATATTGGCCAATTCATAGACCTGCACCATCCATGGCAGAACAAAACACAGAAATAAACATACTTGAAACTGGTCTTAAAGTCATCGACCTACTTGCGCCATTCCCGAGAGGCGGAAAGATAGGCTTCTTCGGTGGTGCAGGGGTCGGAAAGACAGTTCTTGTCATGGAAATGATCAGAAATATCGCCATAGAGCACCATGGTTTTTCCATGTTTGCGGGTGTTGGTGAAAGAACAAGGGAAGGAAATGACCTTTACCTTGATATGAAGGAAGCGGGAGTTTTGAATAACACAGTGCTTGTGTTTGGTCAAATGAATGAACCACCGGGAGCAAGATTTAGGATAGCACTAACAGCACTGACAATAGCTGAGTATTTCAGAGATGTTGAAGGTAAAGACGTGCTCTTGTTCATAGACAATATATTTAGGTTTGTTCAAGCTGGTAGTGAAGTTTCAGCCTTGCTCGGTCGTATGCCATCTGCTGTTGGTTATCAGCCAACGTTGGCAACCGACATGGGAGAACTTGAGGAGAGAATCACTTCAACGAAGCGTGGTTCCATAACGTCTGTTCAAGCGATTTACGTCCCAGCGGATGATATAACTGACCCAGCTCCGGCAACTACATTCACGCACCTTGATGCCACGATAGTTCTATCAAGGCAGCTTGCAGCACTTGGCCTATATCCTGCGGTAGATCCGCTCGACTCTACCTCAAAGATTTTGGATCCAAACGAAGTAGGAGTGGAACACTACGAAGTTGCGCGGGGTGTTCAAGAAGTACTTCAACGATACAAAGACTTGCAAGATATCATTGCGATACTTGGTATGGAAGAACTATCAGAAGAAGATAAGATTATAGTTCAGAGAGCTAGGAAGATACAAAGATTTTTGACGCAGCCAACTCACGTTGCCGAAAGATTCAGCGGTATACCTGGTGTTTACGTACCGATCAAAGAGACAATCAGAGGATTCAAAGAAATATTGGAAGGAAAATATGACGATTTGCCAGAAGCAGCATTCTACATGGTTGGCACAATAGATGAAGCAGTACAAAAAGGAAAGGAACTTACACAAGCAAGCGTTATTTGATACAAAATCAAATGATTTAGAAAGGAGAGAAGAGCGCGTAACTCTCCATATTAATGGAAAATAGGTAACATTGCGCTCGCATACAGCATGAAAGTTAGAATAGTGACTCCATATAGAATAGCAGAATTTCCTAATGCACAATTTGTAGTATTTAGAACAGTTGAAGGAGAGATGGGTGTGCTCGATAAGAGAGCACCCATCATTGCCAAATTGGCAATTTGCGACGTGAGAATAAAACTCGATAACGGGGAAGAAGTTTATCGAGTTGTCGATGGATTCATTCATTGCGATGGGAAGAGCAATGTTGTAATATTAACAGAAGAGATGGGAAGACCAGAAGAATTCGACCCACACAAATATCTTGGCAACGGAGTAAGTGGTAAGAATGCAAAATGAGGTGAGAATTGTTGAAAAGTGCCGTAGTAATCGATAGCACAACGAAGCTGAGCAAAGATTATGTGTCGGCTGTTGATATCTATACCGTTCCAGTTAGAGTCTATGTGGATGGTAAAGAATATCGTGACGACGATGCTTTGCTAGATTTGATAATGAAGACATTAGAGGAAGGCAAAAACCTTGAAACATCGTTACCCTCTCCGAATGAAGTAGAATCATTGTTTGACGAACTCTCCAGAAAGTACGAAAAAGTTTACGTCCTATCAGTTTCTTCTTTGCTGAGTGGCACATACAGCCTTTTCAGCACAATAGCGAACAACTACGAGAACGTGGTAGTTTTTGACTCTAAATCGATAAGTATTCAAAATACGTATATTTTAACACGCATGATATCCGATATTGAAAGTGGTAAAAATATCGAAGAAAATGATATAATATCATATAGGGATGATTCAATATTTCTAATTTCAATTTTCAACATTGAACGACTCGAACGAAGTGGAAGAGTGGGCAAGGTCCTTTCTACGATAAGTAAAATGATGCACATAAAACCAATTCTCACAATAGCAAGAACTGGTGAATTAGAATTAATTGGAAAAGCAATAGCAAATAAGAAAGTGCTTGAGATAATGAATCAAAATGTTAATGATTTTCTGGGACAAGAAGACAGCACCAAATTTCGGATGTTCGCAGCCGTTGGTAAAGACGAATACAAAGAGTATGTGTACGATATCGCGCAGAAGAATGGCTGGAAACCAAGTTTCTTCGGATTAGGGACGGCAATATTAGCACAGGTAGGGACGGAAGTATTCGGCGTTTTGATCGGTAGAAATACGAAATGAGGAGGAGAATATGAAAACACTCTATATCTATGATAGTTCGGTCGATTATCAACCAGGATTAGATTTTGGCGTACCTACCGATGTGTTTCCATTAAAAGTCTACGTTAACAACAAAGAGTATATAGACAAAGTTAACATAACCGATGAAGAATTCTATTCTTATTGCCTTAGCGGTGCACCAGTAACGACATCTCAGCCAAATCGCGAGGAAATGAAAGAGAAGCTTGAGAAATATTCAAAAGAGTACGATAACATATATGTAGTCACCATATCGCAAAAATTGAGTGGAACGTATGATACGGTTTCTTCAATAGTAAAAGAAGACGATCTAAAGAATGTGACAGTACTGGATTCAAGGAGTGCAAGTTTAAAAACTACGTATGTCTTTTACAGAGTAATAAATGCAGCGGAAAACGGTATAAAAGTTACACAAGATGTAGTCCAACAATTTGTACACGAGAGTCTCCTAGTATTCACCGTTTCTACACTTGAATATCTCCAAAGAGGTGGAAGAATCGGTAAGGCAAAATCTTTAATCGGTAAATTACTCAAAATAAAACCTATACTGTCAACGGATGATGACGGCTACGCGTATTCACTAGACACTGCTCGAACAATGGAAGCATGCATCTCTAAGATGAGAGAAATCACGAGCGAATTTTCCAAAAAAGTTGAGAATCCGATAATTATAGGTGGTTACGGTGTGGCAAGCATGAAAGCATATCTTGACAAGTTGCTGGAAGGTTTCAAAGTACACTCCATAGCAAGGATCGGACCGGGCATATCTGCACATGTTGGACCAGAGGTGTTTGGACTTGCAATTGGAAGGGGGTTGATTTGATGATAAAGGATTATCTAAATAGTGTAGTCGAAGACAAATCATCAAAGGATTTTATAATCTTTTCTTCTATTCTGTTTTCGTTAGGATTCATCATGTCAATTATTTCAAATGCATTTTTCTTCATCGATGATGTTGCGATTAAGATTTTCTTCGGTATTGCAAACACAGTGTTTTTTATAGGTGTAATAGGATTGTGCATAACAATATCAAAATGGTTCAAAAACAGTGATGAAAAACTCTACGCACTGTCGAGCTTATACATGGTATTCATATTGATATTTGCATTTTTGGGATTTTTCATCCCATTTCTATTTCTCATAACGACAGCACTTTTGATGGCTGTTATAATGACCGCAAAGAAATTCATACTCTCTGAAGAAAAATTGACGATAGGAAAAACAACTTCTTATTTTCTCATCACGCTGTCTTTCTACACTATGGAGCTTGTGACTGAGCTAAACGAAGAAATCACTCGGAGGTGATCGTATGGAAGTTAGGACATTTGCTCGTGGATTTGAACTATCCGATGCCATGAAGAGCTATTTGGACGAGAAACTGGAGAAAGTCAAGAGAGCACTTGGTAACTTTGCTGAAAGAGATGACCTTAACATCGAGGCGCGTTTTGATAAGGACGGTCCGTTTTATGTTCTAAGACTCCAAACTTACCTAAACGGTAAGGACATCGTAGTGCAAGAAAAGGCCAATGATGTATACGGCACAATCGATGTAGCTTGTGACAATTTTGAGAAATCGATCAAGAGAGAAAGAGAGTATTACAAATCTTATCACAAGTCAAGTGTGAGAAGTGCAGCCGAAGTAATGGCAGAAAAATTATTACCCAAACACATTATCGGCGAGGAAGATGACAAAATTGACAGTGCAAAACGAGTTTTCTTGGCCAATGTAACGCTTGAAGAAGCCATAGAACAAATGGAAGTGATGGACCATACTTTCTTTGTGTTTAGAAACATGGACACAGGCGAGTTGAACATGATTTATAAAAAGAACGGCAAATACGGTTTGATCGAATTTCAAGAATAGTTTCTTACCAATAACATAATATAATATATGAAAACATCAAAGTGCTCCTTTCTAAGGAGCACTTTTCTTTTCAAAACTTCCCTTGACTTTCACCTTACTTTGATTTATCATATAGTTGTAATTGTGAAATTTATAACGAGAAATTATTGACCTGGAATCCAAAAAGGTATGGATGGTGAGTAACGTGGAATCAAAGGGCGATAAGAAAAATGACCAAGCCACAACGATAAACATAAAGATCTGCCTTGGAAGTTCGTGTCATTTGAAAGGCGCATATGAGATCACGCAGAAGCTGAAAGAAGTATTTTCAGGCGACCCGAACGTTCTTTTGTCAGGTTCTCTTTGCATGAACAACTGTGCCAATGGTGTCAGTATTGAAATAAACGGCGAATTGGTTTCGAAAGTGACGCCTGGTAATTTAGAAGAAACCGTCATTCGCAAAGTAATGGAGAAAAAGGGACGGATGGTGAGCGATGATGAAACAAAGTAAGTACATCATCTCAAATGATGCAAACTGCAAGTACTGCTACAAATGCTTGAGAAACTGTCCGGTAAAGGCAATAAGTTTTCACGATGAAAAGTCGTTTGTCATAGAAGAAGAGTGTGTGCTGTGTGGTACTTGTGTCAACGTCTGTCCACAACATGCAAAGAATTACAGACGTGATCTCGATGTATTTGATTCCATTGTTAAGAAACCATTCGTATTATCAGTAGCACCATCGGTATATGCATATTTTGATAACCCCTTTAAGGTATTTGATTTATTCAAAAGTCTTGGGTGCGTTTACATCTCTGAAACTGCAGTTGGTGCACAGTTTGTCACGGATGCGTACCTCAAACAACTTGCCAGTGCAAACGGTCCACGCATCACGACATCTTGTCCTGTTATTGTTAATATCGTTGAAAAGTACTTTCCTCAGTATCTCGGGTACCTTATGCCCGTGGTCTCACCTGCGATTGCACATAGCCAATTCCTAAGATACAAATTTGGGGACCTACCAAGAGTATTCATAGGGCCATGTGTGGCAAAGAAAGAAGAACTGAAAGAACATTATAACCTTGTATTGACTTTCGAAGAGATTGAAGAATGGATTCAAAAAGAGGAAATCAATATAGACGACTACACTGAAAAGCTGCCAGATGCACCGTATCCTGAAAGAACACGCATGTACCCTGTGACCGGTGGTATTCTCTACTCTGCGGATAAGCAAGCACTCGAACACGTTGTAGTGGAAGGTACGGAGAATTTCATAGAATTCTTGGAAAAATTTGAACCATCCACTCACGATAAGACAATCATCGAGGCATCTTCTTGCATTGGTGGTTGCTTGAACGGCCCTGCGATGAAGAAAGATACCAACATACTTGTAAGAAAGAATACACTGATAAATTACTTCAAGATGTTATCGGATCATGCCGAGAAAAGAATTAACACATCGAACTATGACCTCAATCTTTCAAAACACTTCGTTGATAAGAATGCACGAATACAGGTACCCGAAGAGCAGATCAGAGAAGTTCTTCATCTCCTTGGAAAGGATGATAAGGCGAAGGAACTCAATTGTACTGGATGTGGCTACGAAACTTGCTATGAAAAAGCAAGAGCAGTCGTACTTGGCAAGGCAGAGAAAGACATGTGCTTTGCATATCTTGTAGAAATCGTCTCTTCGGTAAGTTACAAAGTTGTCGACGAAACGCCCAATGCAATCGTCATATTCAAAGGAGAACGTATAACGTACATAAATACTGCTGCCAAGGCCTTATTTGAAGGCTATGCAGATGAAAAGATTTTGGAGATATGTAAGAAGGTCTATAGCAAACGCTATAAAATACAGGAGCTGTACATAAACTCAAGAAAAGTATATTTTTATCCAAAGACATTTGAATTGCCTGGTGACGGTGGTAACGTTGTACTCTTCGTCGATATCACCGAAATGGTGCTGCAAAGGGAAAGAATGGATGAAATAAAACGCAAGAGTATACAAAAAATAGAGGAAGTATTGAATGACCAAATGAAGTTGGCACAGGATATTGCAGGACTACTAGGTGAGTCTATAGCTGAGACAAAATCGCACTTTTTGGAATTCAAAAACTACATGGAGGATGACGATGCTAACTTGTGAGATTCATTATGCACAGAAGAACAAAGCTGGTGAGTCTGTCTGTGGGGATACAATCAAGATAAAGAAAAGTGAAGGCAAGACCGTCGTAAGTATATCGGACGGATTAGGTAGTGGCGTGAAGGCTAGTATCTTATCCACACTAACGGCATCAATGGCAACCACTATGGTCTTCGATGGTGTGCCCATATCAGAAGTCTTTCAATCCATCATCTCCACCCTTCCAATATGCAAAGTTAGGGGCATCAGCTATGCAACACTTGCCACCTGTTTAATAGACTGTGTAACAGAAAAGTGCACGATATTTGAGTACGACTTTCCCGTTGTACTCATATATCGCGATGGAAAATTCATAGACTACGAAAAAAGCTTCAAAGATATCCAAGGTAGAAAAGTCTCAGAAATGAATACAAACGTAAAGACAGGCGATATCATCTTTCTCATGACAGACGGTATATCACAAGCAGGCATGGGGACGAGCAGATACCCATTCGGACTCGGGGTAGAGAATATCGTCAAAGAGCTTAACAACTTATTAGCCAATAAAATAGATTTACCTAGCATCACCAATCATCTCATAAAATTAGCAGAAGCGCTCGATTACAAGACAAAAGGTGACGACGCAACTGTATGTGCCATCAAAATCAGAGAGAAACGACTTGTAACGATCATGGTTGGACCACCTGAAAAGAAAGAAAATGATGAACGGGTAGTGAAGAGACTCATAGAATCAGAAGGAAAGAAAGTTATCTGCGGTGGTACAACTAGTCAAATAGCAGAAAAGGTGCTCAACAAAAAAGTTGAAATCGACTTTGCAAGCATCTCTCAAATTTCTCCTCCCGTCGGATATATGGATGGAGTAGATTTAGTCACTGAAGGTATAATCACGCTCACACAAGTTTTCAGATTCTACGAAGGTCAATCAAATGAACTTGGTATTGGTGCACAAAGACTCGTAGATATGCTCAACGAGGCAGATGTGGTCAATTTTCTTGTCGGTAGAGCAATAAACCCAGCTCACCAAAACCCACTATTCGTCCACGATATATCATTGAAATTCAGATTGATATACGACATATCCAAGATACTCGAAAGAATGGGCAAGATTGTGAATATAGAATACTATTGAAATATATTGAAATATCTCTGATGCCTTTCGAATCTACTTCTAACCAATTCCTGGATACCTTTGGCAATACTTGACAACAATCTGTGAATCTACCGCAATATATAACACTTCTTTCGTGAAAAAAATCTAAATTATCTATTGACATTTTCCAATTTCTGTCCTATTATAATTGTGAAAAGAATAACGTGATATTATTCACAACAAACTAATCAGTAGATAAAATTTTCAACTTGAGTGACGAATCGTTGGTTTGAAGAATATATTTGGAGGTGTGGCGATGCTTACAAGAAGCTTTGATAAGGTCGAAGACATTTTGGAAAAATACGGCTACAGGAAAGAGATGCTCATCAAAATTCTCCTCGAGATTCAGCACGAATACAGACATGTACCAAGAGAAGTTGTGAACTATATAGGTGTAGCACTTGGCATACCACCAGCAAAGATATATGGTGTCATCACATTCTACTCACAGTTCTCACTCAATCCAAAGGGCGAGTATACGATCATGATATGCGACGGTACAGCTTGCCACATGGAGGGTTCTATGAATCTTGTCAAGGTCATAGAAGAAGAGATCGGAATAAAACCAGGCGAAGTGACACAAGATCTCAAATTCAGTCTCGATAAAGTTGGTTGCCTCGGTGCTTGTGCGCTTGCACCAGCTATGGTTATAAATGGCGAGGTATATGGAAAACTCACCCCGGACAAGGTTAGAGAGATACTCAGAAATATCAAAGAAAGGAAGGCTGAGTGAATATGATAACTACAACAGAAAAGAGATTTGATAATGCACAAGAGATAATTAAATATATAGATACACTCAAGGCAAAAAGAGAAAAGAAGCTTCAGAAGAAATCAATATATGTCTGTGTTGGTACTGGTTGTACAGCCAGTGGCTCTAGGAAGGTGTATGCAAAATTTGTTGATGTGATAAAGCAAAAGGGTTTGGACGTGGCCATTGAAAAGATAGATGACGATGATGAACCAGTGAAAAGGACCGGTTGTTGTGGTTTGTGCTCGCTTGGTCCACTTGTAAAAGTTATGCCAAGTGGAATCACATACAGCCATGTTACAGTCGATGACGTCGAGGAGATAATAGAAAAGACACTGATCAATGGAGAACCAATAGAGAGATTGTTACTCACAGACCCAATCAGCCATCAAAAGGTTGAAAGGCTCGAAGATGCTACATTTTTCAAAAATCAAACTTTCTACATAATGAATGAAATAGGAAAGAGTGAGTGTGAAAGTATAGAAGACTACATGGCGCGCGGTGGGTATTTGTCGCTTGCAAAGGCCCTTTCGATGGATAGAAAAGAGATAATAGAGATAATCAAAGCTTCCGGTTTACGCGGTCGTGGTGGCGGAGGATTCCCAACAGGTCTTAAATGGGAAGCTGCTTACAACAGCAAAGGCGACATAAAATACATCGTTTGTAATGCCGATGAAGGTGACCCAGGAGCATTCATGAACAGGACTTTGCTTGAAAGGGACCCGCATTCCGTTTTGGAAGGTATGATAATAGCAGCATATGCGATAGGTGCACAGGAAGGCTATGCGTACATAAGGGCAGAATATCCAATCGCAGTCGAGATGTTCAACAAGGCTATCGAATCTGCAAAAGAGTACGGATTGCTTGGCGATAACATACTCGGTACCGATTTCTCACTTGACATACACGTAAAGGAAGGTGCAGGTGCATTTGTTTGTGGAGAGGAAACAGCGTTACTCTCTTCTATTGAAGGTAAACGAGGAACTCCAAGGCCAAGGCCACCATTCCCAGCTCAAGCAGGTCTTTGGGGAAAACCAACGCTCATCAACAATGTTGAGACTTATGGGAACGTTGCGAAGATATTGAGAGACGGTGTGGAGAGCTACAGGACAAGAGGTGTGCAGAAATCACCTGGTACAAAGATGTTCTCCGTTACAGGTCCACTCAATCTAACCGGAATCATAGAAGTACAATTCGGTACGACGTTGAGATACATACTTGAAAATATCTGTGGTGGCACATCGAATGGTCGCAGGATAAAAGCAATTCAGATAGGCGGTCCATCTGGTGCATGTCTGCCGGAAGAACTTTTTGATTTGCCACTTGACTATGATACATTAAAATCTGTTGGTGCAATGGTTGGTTCTGGTGGTATCGTTGCAATCACAGACGACAGATGTATGGTTGAAGTTGCAAGATTCTTCCTCGACTTCACAAAACGCGAGTCTTGTGGAAAGTGCGTACCATGCAGAGAAGGTACGATGCAAGCGTACAACATCCTCGAAAAATTCACACAGGGTAAGGCAACATATGAAGACCTTGAAACACTCGAATATGTTTCTGAAATAGTCAGAACGGCATCGTTGTGTGGACTTGGTAAGACAGCACCAAATCCAATCATAAGTACACTGAAATACTTCAAAGAAGAATACATAGAACACATAGAAGGAAAATGTCCAAGTGGCATGTGTACTGCATTCAAGAAGTATATTATCTCACCGGAGAAGTGTAAGAGCTGCAGCTTGTGTGCAAGAAGCTGTCCGAACGGCGCAATAAGTGGAGAACGTGGTAAGCCTTACGTTATAGACCAAGACAAGTGCGTTAAATGCGGCCTGTGTGTCACAAAGTGTAAGTTCGGCGCAATAGAACTTGTCGGTTGACCTTTGGGAGGATGATAGCATATGAAAATAAACGTCAATGGTAAACAAGTAGAAATAAGAGACGATGCAAAAAACGTCATGGAAGCTTTAAGAGAAATAGGTATAGAGATACCAAACCTGTGTTATCTTTCTGAGACATCGGTCTATGGCGCATGTAGAATGTGTCTTGTTGAAGTCGATGGAAAAGAAATAGTCACATCTTGTACACTTGCACCAAGAGAAGGAATGAGTATAAGGACACATACACCAAAGATATATGAAATGAGAAAGGGTATTTTGCAACTCCTACTTGCCTCTCACGATGGTGATTGTACAACTTGTGAGATGAACGGAAAGTGCAAATTGCAAAGATATGCTCGAGATTTTGGACTGACAACGAATAGATTTGCAACAGTCTCCAAAAAGGCTATCACAGACAATTCATCGATCATTGTGAGAGATAACGCAAAGTGTATACTTTGTGGAGATTGCGTAAGGGCTTGTGAAGAACTGCAAACAGTTTCTGCGATAGATTTTGCATATAGAGGATTTGATACGCAAGTGGTACCATCTTTTGAAGAGAAGATCGAAAATACTGAATGTGTCTTCTGCGGTCAATGCGTCGCATACTGTCCAACAGGCGCACTCGCGATAAGGAACGATGTCGATAAAGTATACAAAGCAATCGAAAATGGTAAATACGTCATCGGTATGATTGCACCAGCAGTCAGGGCTTCACTTCAAGAAGAATTTGGACTCGAAGATGACATAGCAATGGCAGGAAGAATGGTCTCTGTGCTAAAGATGATAGGATTCAAGAAAGTATTCGATGTAGCTTTCTCTGCGGACCTTGTTGCATACGAAGAAGCACATGAATTCTTGGAAAGACTTGAAAAGAACGAAAAACTGCCACAATTCACATCATGCTGCCCTGGTTGGGTGAAATTTGCAGAACAGTACTATCCAGAATATGTACCGAATCTATCGAGTGTAAAATCTCCACAGATGGCACTCGGTGCAATAATAAAGAAATACTACGCGAAGGAAATAGGTGTAAATCCTGAAGACATAGTACTTGTATCGATCATGCCCTGTACAGCCAAGAAGTTTGAAGCTGAGAGAGAAGAATTCAACGGTGATGTAGATATCGTACTTACAACTAGAGAATTGGTAAAAGTCTTCAAATCAACAGGAATGGATATAAAGATGGTAGAACCAGAACCGTTTGACAGACCGTTTGGACTTTCGTCTCAGTCTGGGTTGAGCTTCGGTAAGACAGGTGGTGTACTTGGCAGTGTTGTAGAAGTTATTGCAGACAAAGTAGCTGTTAAGAATGTAAACACTAAGCAAATCTCAGAAGGAACGAACCTTACAGAAATTGAATTAGAAAACGGTAGAATAGTCAGGGGCATAGCGGTATTCGGACTCGGTAACGTCAGAAAAATAGTAGACAAACTGAAAAGTGGCGAGCTTCAAGCAGATGTTGTAGAAGTCATGGCATGTAACTACGGTTGTATAGGTGGAGGCGGTCAGCCTTATCCAAACGATGTAAGAACCAGAGCAAGAAGGGCAAGTATACTTAGAGAAACGCAGAGTGTCGACGTGCTCATTTCTCCAACCGAGAACTTCCACATGAGACAACTTTACGAAAAGTACCTAGGTGCTCCACTAAGCCACGAGGCACACGAAACGATACACACTGAGTACAAACACAGAAGAAGAATACAAGAAGAGGAGATTGATATACTCCCATTGCCGACTGATGATGAAGAAAAGATAAAGGTTAGTGTATGCTTAGGCACATCTTGCTATACAAAAGGCTCATACGAAATACTTGAAAAACTCATAGCACTATCGAACAACGAAGAATGGGCTAAGAATTTGGAAATAAAAGGTACATTCTGTCTAGAAAACTGTGGCAAGGCACCAAATGTCTTGATTAATGATAGAATAGTAGGCGAGGCAACAATAGAAAAGATAAAAGAGGTGGCGCTTAGTGAAATCAGAGAAAAGCAAGGAGATACTGAAGTTTCCAAAAGCAACCTTTGAACGTCTTAAACAGTATCACGCGCTCTTAACACAACTTGAGATCGAACAGAAGCAACGCTACATTCTCTCAGAAGAAATAGCTGAGATGCTCAAGATCACACCGGAACAAGTAAGAAAGGATTTCTCGTATTTGAAGACATCGGGAAAGCCGAAGGTCGGATACAATATTTCAGAACTACTTGCAGAACTTGACGAACTTTTTGGAACAAAAGCGAATGACAACATAATCATAGTAGGTGCAGGAAATCTTGGAAGTGCTCTTGCAAATTACAAAGGATTTCAAAACATCGGAGCACGTGTAGTTGCCATATTCGATAAGGACCAAGAGAAAGTTGGGAAGATGGTTGGAGAACTTATGGTCCTTCCACTAAAGGATATCCCAAGGGTTGTGCGGAGATTCCACGTTAGAACTGCAGCAATTTGTGTTCCCGAAGACGCTGCTCAGCAAGTTGCAGACTTATTGGTTGCATACGGGATAAAAGCAATTTGGAACTTCTCTACGAGAATACTTGATGTACCAAATGGCGTCATAGTTCAAAACGAAGATATAACTAGGGGTCTGCTCAGCATCAAACACATGCTTGCAGAGTCTGAAAAGAGAAAATACGAAAATTCAGAAGTCTGAAGACAGACACAAATCACTTGAAGTAGATCTCATTTTGCGAGGAGAAAGCAATAAAGGGAGCATAGTAAAAGTAGTATAACAGAAAACTAATCGAAAGGCATCACCCAAATATCCAAGTATCTACATATATATACATATAGTGAGGAAAGACCTCACAGCGGCCACCACACCTTCCCGCCCCGGTTCACCACCGGGGACTTTTTTATCGAGAAGGTGTCATTGGTTATATATTCCAAATTTCGTGATATTCATGAGGAGTCTCACAGTATTCGCAGATGAACTTTCCATCGACGCGTACAAATGAAGCATTAACCCCCTCACCATTTACGGGATTTGTGATACAATTTTCATTCTTACACCTTATTTCATCGAATCCGTATATTCTTGGTGGAAGATTTATTCTGTATTTCTCTTCCACTCTTCCATTCTTTACTATATTCACGGTAGTATTTGGCGAGATGGCAGATAGTTTCTTGATTTCCTTGAAACTCAGATATCTATCAGGTAAGCTTATATAACCTTTGCAATTCCCATCGGCTGACTTAAAGATTCCATCGGCGCTATCTACGTCATACAACTTCAAGATTTTGCGTATCTTCAGCACCGTATTGTATATCTCATCGGTTGATTTTCCTTTGGCTATATGGTCTATTACTGTGCCGTTATCTATAGGTTTAATACCTCTTTTTCCCTCTTTTTGTGTACCCTTTGTGCCATCGATGATTGGAGCGGGAACAATGAAATCTTCAGTTGGTTCTTCTCTTCTCATCGTTGTATCAAAATCTGTTCTCAGTGCACCACCAAACATCGAGAGAAGTACAACACGGACCCAGTAACCGTTAATTGCCTGACCTTCCCAACCATTTAACGGCAAATTATCGAGAAAAGTGGGTATTTCTGGCTCAATCTTTGGGCGTGGAAGCGGGTGATAGAACTTTACATCTTCCGGCAACTTATCGAGCAAGTCCTTTCTGAACGTCACTGCCTTCTTAAGTATATGCGCCTTTTCAAGTATATCCTCGCCCATTCGTTCAAGCTGCAGCCTTGTAAAATACCAGATACTTGCAGGTGAGCCATACGAGAGATACTCGTCTATAGAATTGTAAATCCTCACTTGAAATCCATTTCTTCTCATCTTATCAACGTAACTTTGCGGCATTTGAAGCTGTTGTGGTGCGACCAAGTCCACCTCCACATTTTTGAAAACCTTCAGTCCATCTGCTTTTGAATGGACAGTCCTGCCATGGAGTAAATCTCCGACAAGTGCTATCCTGATGTGCGAGTTATCGAAGTTATTCTGTTCTAAGAAGGTGTATTCATCGAGCAATTCTTGCGTCGGATGTTCATGCTTTCCATCACCACCGTTGATAAATGCAGGCCTCACAATACCATGCCTATCTGCAAAGTCGCCCACCTTCTGTTCTAAGAGTCTGCAGACGCCTTCAAGACGTGTTCTGAGAACAAAAATGGAATAGTCACTGTAACCAGTTAGCATATTGAATGTATCTACATAACTTTCTTGCTTGTTGAATGAGGAATGTTCTGAATCGAAGATATTAACCTTTGCATTTTTGTGGAATTTCGCAGCGTTGATGAAGGATTCTTTCGTTCTCGTGGATGATTCGAGGAAGACAATATATATACCCGTGTTACTTTTAATCTGGAACTCCGAAATATCCTCTTTGTTTCTTACCTTCTCTTTCAACTTTCTTACGTTGTTGTACAAGAACAGTTGTTCCTCGACCGAAAGGTCGTTGATAACTGCCAACGTCCGACTTAGAAAATCGTTCTTCATATGCACTTTTCCCCCCACATACAGATTTTCCTTACTCATTCTGTTTTGTCTTTCGACAACGCTCACAACATTTCTGAGATATTATACAACAAATCACATTAAATTTGAACCACCCGCGTTGATCATATCAAACGCCTTTGAAAATGCCCTTAAAAATGTCTTTGAAAAGATTGCTTAAGCCATATTTTCATGCCTTTACAAAAACTGTGTAGAAAATCAAAGATGGGCCATAATATAGGCCCATCCGATTTAGACACACACCTTAGAAAAGTGCATCCGATTTTAGTTCATTTAAATTCATCGAGCAATTACCTTTTGCATCTACATCTTTGCATCTTGCTAACCTGCGTATCCCTTCGAGTCGAGCTTTAGGATGTAAAATTCGTTTTGACTACCTGGGGCATAACTGTACCCAACAACGATGTATCCACCATCAACCGTCTGTAGAACGGCTCTTCCACTATCGCTGTAGTCGGTAGCACCGTATTGCTTAGTCCATCCACCTTCAAGACTACCATTAGAATTGAGCTTGTATACCATAGCATCGGACTTACCATTGTATGTTCTATCACCTGTTACGATAAATCCACCATCTGTGGTTTGTTTTATAGACCATGCACTGTCTGTATGACCTGTCGATCCGTCGGTGAACTTCCACACACGTTGCAACCCTGAATCCGCTGCATCTTGAGTAGAAAAGTTATAACTGTTGTACTTGGCAACGTAAACTGTCTTATTGCTTTGATCATCTAAACCTTGCCCTGCAACGACGAATCCGCCGCCTTCCGTCAAATCCAAAGACCGAGCATAAGAAGATGGCGTGTCAGTAAAACCTTTTTCCCACTGCAATCCACCATAACTGTTAAATCTCCTGATGTATATGCAATCCGGTTTTCCATAGTCACTACTTCTAACCTCACCTGCGACTAAATATCCACCGTCCGGTGTCTGCTTGACAGAATATGCAGCTTCATAATTCCAATACTCAGAACGGTACTCCATACTTTGGAACACGCTATCCTCCACTTTGTTACCATTTTGATCGAGTTTCATTACTAATGCTCTCGAACCATTATTATCTCCTCTACCAACGACTATATAGCCTCCATCGGATGTCTGCTGTATGTCGTATGCTTCTTCATCATAATTAGATGCAAAGTTATGTGTTTTCTCCCATAACTTATTACCATTCACATCAATCTTAACAACGTAAACATCTTTGCCGTGGCCATTGGAATTTGTTGTGTACCCTGCGATTATGTAGTTACCATCAGACGTCTTTTGCATAGCGTATGGTACTTCATCATATGTAGATTCCGTATATATTTTTTCCCACTTCTTACTTCCCGCACTATCGAGTTTCATTATATAAAGGTCGTTGTTATTGCTACTAGTCAACGTACTTCCAACAACGAGATATCCTCCATCATCAGTCTGTGCAACGCAGTATGCTGCATCATCGTTGGTTGTACCATAACGTCTTTCCCATGCTTGCTGAACTGTTGCCGATACCTCGTTAGAATAAGACGCGTTCACATCTTTGTATGCGGCTACGCGGTAGTCGTAGGTTTTTCCTTTTTCTGCATTATCGTCTGTATATACTGTAGCATTCGCACCTAAGTTCTTTATTTCTGTCCAATCACTCGTTCCATGCTCACGCCTCTCTACCTTGTACCCTTGTTCGATGTTGGATTTATCCTCCCAAGCGAGTTCAACCTCGTAATATGAAATAGATCTTGCTGTCAGATTCTGCGGTGCTGCAAAAAGTGTCATTATTTCAATTTCATTCGATGGTTCAGAATCGCCTGCAGCGTTGTAAGCTTTGATTCTGTAGTGGTACGTTGTCTCCGGCGTAAGGCCCTCGTCCGTGTACTCTGTTGCGTTGAAACCCAATTGAGTCACGACACTCCAAGAACCAGATGAACCTGTCTTTCTCTCTACTTTGAATCCAGTTTCGTTTGTTGAAGCGTCTTGCCAAGTTAACTTAATCTGAGTTGAAGAAAGCGCTGTTGCATTTAAGTCAGTTGGTGCTTGTGGAATACCGATCGATGTCGTTGCCGATGCCTCGTTGGAATAACCAGAATCGCCTGCAGCGTTGTAAGCTTTGATTCTGTAGTGGTACGTTGTCTCCGGCGTAAGGCCCTCGTCCGTGTACTCTGTTGCGTTGAAACCCAATTGAGTCACGACACTCCAAGAACCAGATGAACCTGTCTTTCTCTCTACTTTGAATCCAGTTTCGTTTGTTGAAGCGTCTTGCCAAGTTAACTTAATCTGAGTTGAAGAAAGCGCGGTCGCATTTAAGTCAGTTGGTGCTTGTGGAATACCAATCGATGTCGTTGCCGATGCCTCGTTGGAATAACCAGAATCGCCTGCAACATTGTAAGCTTTGACTCTGTAGTAGTACGTAGTATTTGAATCCAAGTTGGTATCTGTAAAAGTTCAGTATTGGCACTTGCCTCTGCTGTCTCTTCCCATGTACCTGATGCGCCAGTCCTGCGTTCAATCTTGAATCCTAATTCGTCCGTTGATTTGTCTTGCCAAGTTAACTTAATCTCAGTTGAAGAAAGCGCTGTTGCATTTAAGTCGGTTGGTGCTTGTGGAATACCGATCGATGTCGTTGCCGATGCCTCGTTGGAATAACCAGAATAGCCAAAATTATTGTAGGCTTTAATTCTGTAGTAGTACGTAGTATTTGAATCCAAGTTGGTATCTGTAAAAGTTTCAGTATTGGCACTTGCCTCTGCTGTCTCTTTCCATGTACCCGATGCGCCAGTCTTGCGTTCAATCTTGAATCCTAATTCGTCCGTTGATTTGTCTTGCCAAGTTAACTTAATCTGAGTTGAAGAAAGCGCGGTCGCATTTAAGTCAGTTGGTGTTTGTGGCGGATTAAATTTAACTCGCCCACATGCAACTAACAACGCTAAGAAAATGAGAACCGTAATAAGCATCAGTTTTTTCATACCCTTGCTCACCTCCAATTTTGAGCGCCCCGAACCTTTCTAAATACCGCAACTATTCGCAAGTACCTTAAGGTATCTTGTAGAGACATACGACAAAAAAACAGACCAGCAGTGATCAATATCATCGTTAGTCTGAGAATCAAATGGATTGGTACACAAGTATTTCAAGAACGTTTTATTTCTCACAGAATTGAGCTGCCCAAAGTTCAGGCGTACAAAACTAAGAGAAAGACAAAAAAGCAGAGATGCCACTACTAACTGCATGAAACTAATCATCAAATATCCCTCACCAAGAGCTTCAAAAGTCGTAAAGTCGGAATATATAACCAAACCTCGTAGTTCATAACCAGTCGGCTGTGAACATAATTATTGTAAATCCCCGTATAATACTTTAGATTCTTCTAAAATAGTTTTTGTTCATTAAAATCTTAAAATTTTCTATTACTACCTATCTGTGCTATCTGGAAATTTGTTAATTGACGATATTGATGTATAATATTCATGTATGTCCAACTTTTGCACAAGTTTGAAAAATTGAGAGGAGTGTTCAGTATATGCACTATCCATTGCCTTCTTGGGTGACAGAGTCCGTTATTTATCAGATATTTCCTGATCGTTTTGCCATAGGTAAGGGGAAGACCGTACACGACAAGGCTGAGCTATACACAAAACGTGGCGGAAAGATCATTGACTGGAATGTACTGCCAAAGCATAAAATTGATGCAAGCCACGTGATGGAATTCTATGGTGGTGATCTCTGGGGTATAGCTGAAAAGCTCGATTATTTGAAAGACTTGGGCGTGAATTTGATATACACAACACCTATATTTCTATCCCCTTCCAACCACAAGTATGATACCGTAGACTACATGCGTATTGATCCACAATTCGGTGGTGAACGAGCATTTAATTACTATTTGAAGAAAGCCAAGGAGAATGGATTTAGGGTGATGCTCGATGGTGTCTTCAATCATCTGAGTAAGGAAAACGAATGGTTTAAGAAAGCCCTCAGAGGCGATAAAGCACACATGAGTAAGTTTACGTTCTACAAAGATGGCTACAGAGCTTGGAACAATTTTGAAGGGATGCCGGAGTGGAATTGGGAAGAACTTGAGGTGAGAAATTACCTGCTTTCTGTTGTTGAACATTACCTCAGGTTGGGTATCGACGGTTGGCGACTCGATGTGGGTTTTGATGTAGGATATGTGAACAATGCACTTATCAACTCACGTGCAAAGAGTGTTTCGACAGAGAAGTACGTTGTAACGGAGACGTGGAATTTTCCATCGAATTGGACTGTAGTAGATGGCATCATGAACTACCATTTCAGAGAGGTTGTCCTTGGATATCTGAAAGGTGAATTTAGAAATCCAGCACAAGCTTTGAAGAAGGCATACGATGAGACACCGAATATATACGGCTGTTGGAACATGCTCGATAGCCACGACACGGAAAGATTGGCAACTGTGATTCCAGATAAGGGATTGAGAAAGTTGGCTGTCGTGTTGCAATTTACCTGCCCTGGTGTTCCTTTCGTATATTACGGTACAGAAATCGGCTTAACTGGTGGAAGGGACCCGGAATGCAGGGCACCGATGCCTTGGAATGAAGAACTATGGGACAATGAATTGAGGGGATTTTACAAGAAGCTAATCAATATAAGAAAACAAGAGATTGCATTAAAAGTCGGTGGATTTGAAGTGCTGAATGAAGAACCAATTGTGTTTTTGAGAAAAGCTCCGTATGTACTCGACGACGTAATCGTAGCTGTGAACAAAGATAGTGAAGAAAATGTTTCCGTTTCTGTCCCTGATGGAAGATTACTCGCAGGTACGACGTTCGTTGATTTGATGACTGGTGAGGAATTCTGGATAGTTGGCGGCGTTCTGAAATTCAATGTGCCACATAAAGGGTTTAGGATATTGAAAGCTGTCGACAAATCGAAAAAAGGATACACCCAGTACAAGAGGATATATTGAAAGGACACATCGACATGGCCCAAAGGTCGCATGAGTACTACAACTTCATTGCTGAGATGTACGATGATATGTACAAAGATGAATATTGGCAAAGTGTGATGGCACAGATAGAGGCCGAGATCCTCAAGTATGTACCGGATATGGTGGGGAAATCGGTACTCGATTTGGGTGCTGGAACTGGGCAATGGTCACTTTGGGCCGCTCAACGCGGTGCCAAAGTTACGTTGGTCGAACCTGCAAAAAGGATGCTCGAGATAGCTCGAGAAAAGCTCTTAGATTTCCAAGATGTGTGTAAATTTATCAACTGCAAGGCCGAAAAATTCACAAAGAAGGTGCAAGACAAATTTGATGTTATATTCCTTCTTGGTGATGTGCTTAGTTACGTTGAGGATATTGGAAAGACGTTGGAGAATGTATCGAAAATAGCAAAGAAAGGCACGTTTGCTTTTGGCACTGTTGATAATTTCGGCTTTTACATGAAAGAGGCTGTTGTGTACGGTAGCAGGCAAGAGGTAAGAAATCTACAAAAGACGGGCCGTTTACTCATAGGTTCAGAATACGGTGCGTTCATGTCTCGCGGCATTTCAGATGAAGAATTAATTGAATTCGCAACTCACTATGGCTGGAGAGTTGTGGATATAACCGCATTAGGCATCTTCAAAAGCCTCCATCTGAATGAAAAGTACGGAAAGTATTTCACGAAAGAAGCAGAACATCTCCTTTACGTGTGGCAAAAAGAGTAGAAAGAGCTTAGCTCCTTGTCTTTCCAAGTACTTTTGTTGTTCAATGAAAGGATCAATCTCGCCTAGTATTTAAATTGTTCGCCTCAAATTTTAATTTTTTGAATATAGTTAAGATAACTTTGTAATATAATATTGACATACAAAAGACAAAAATGGAACCATTCATAGTGGGAAGTTATCTATTCAGGGGGTGGAAGGTTTATGAAAAAAGGTAGTTACTTACTTTTCTCAGCACTTTTTCTTGCTGTCATCTTGCTTTTCTCATGTTCAAATCCAGGTAACACTACAAGACCTAATCAACCAACGAACTTAGGTGCGACGGCGCTTTCGTCAACTGAAATTAAATTGACGTGGCAGGACAAATCCACAAACGAGACTGGATTCAAAATTGAACGTAAAGCTGATGCATCAGACACGTGGAAAGAGATAGCAAGATTAGGGGCAAATATTACAACATTTACAAACAACTTCTTGTATTCAAATACTACATACCACTACAGAGTCAAAGCTTACAATGCTGCAGGTGATTCTAATTATTCCAACGAGGCATCTACAACAACTTCAAAAAGTGGATTTGAAGAGAAACTAGTAATGACAGGTGGACCAGACGGATTATACATATTCAATGTTTCAGATCCATCTAACCCCATTTTGCTTTCGAATATTTCGATACAACGATTAGGAGGTTCTGTAAGTGGAGTGTTTGTTAAAAATAACTATGCTTACGCAGCAATTTATAGAAAAGGGTTAGCAGTAATAGACGTAACCAATCCTCAAGAACCTAATCAGGTCGGCTTTTTTGCGCTCAATACATTAAATAATCTATATATTGAAGGAGATTATGCTTATTTAGCTACTTGGAATGGATTTGTGTTAGTAGATGTTAGCAGTCCTTCTATTCCACAATTAGTCAGAACCTTCAATGAATTTTCAAATTGCAATGGGATTTTTGTAAAGAACGGATATGTGTATTTATTGAGCTCCGAAAAACGAATAATGATAGTGGATGCAAGGAATCCATCTCAACCGAAGAAAATCATTGAAATTAGTGTCCCTGAAGTTCCGGAAGAAGTGTATGTTGAAGAGAATTATTTATATGTTGCCAACAGGTCAAAAGGTTTGCTAATATATGATATTAGTGATTTGGAGAATCCAACAAAGGTTAACGAATTTGGTGGTTCAGTATATTTTCAAGGTGTAGTTGTTGAAAATGGATATGCATATGTTGCAAATTCATACAATGGCGTGATGATACTTGACGTTACTGATCCTACAAATCCATTTTTCTTAACGACAGTAGGAGATGGTGTTTACGGAAAACGGATTCGTGCAGAGAGACTATATCTTAGAGGTAGATATCTGTACATAGCAGGTCGAGAGGATGGTTTACAAATAATTGATGTTAGTAATCCGAGCAAGCCATCAATTGTTGGAAGTTATGTGCGATGTTCAACTCCATGGGATGTGGTTGTAAAAGATAATTTTGCATACACAGCAAATTTAGATAAGGGTGTCAGTGTAATAGATATTTCAATTCCTGATAACCCAACAATAGTGACAAATATAAGCACGGGAGGGCAAGCTCAAGGTATAACAACTATCGGTAATTATTTGTATGTTTCAGATAATATGCTACAAATAATAGATGTAACTAACCCAATTCAGCCAAGAATAGTAAAGCATTTGAACGTTGATAATAGTACCCCGAGAAAAACTTTTATAAAAGATAACTATGCATACTTGGCTGGTGGAAATGGATTTTGTATATTGAATGCGAGCAACCCTGAGAATCCGGCCCTTTTGAGTCATATTCTAAAAAATGAGAGCTTTAATGATGTATTCGTAAATGGAGATTACGCTTACTTGATATCTGAAAGTAAATTAACATTAGTAAACATTCAAGATCCAAATAATCCAGTTAAAGTATCAGAATGGATATCTCCAGAACAAGTAAGGTTCAATGGCATATCCTTGAAAAATAACTATGCTTACCTAACAGATGATGGCTATGGAAAAGGACTTGCAATAGTTGATGTAAATGATCCGAGAAAACCAGAATTGGTGAAATATTTTTGTAACCTGTCATGGGGCGTTAATTATGCAGCAATTGAGATTAATGGCGATGTTGCATATATCAGCAGATATGGATATAATCTGGTGATCTTAGATATTTCTGATCCCTTAAATCCAGTTACGATAAAAGATTATGTCCCCGAATATCCTAAGTATCCAAGTTACTTCAGTCATGGAATTTATTACAAAGATAATTATGTTTATTTAGTTCCCATATTTGATGGCTTGGTAATAATAGATGTAAGTGATCTTTCTAAACCAAATCTTATTGCAGATGTAGATTTGCACTGTTATGAAGTGATAAGTGGGAATTGAAATTTAAAAATTAAACATTGCCCCCTAATTATCAGGGGGCAATTTTTGTAAATAGGAATACACTATATTCAAGCACAAACTTCCTCAATATATTGTAGCAACCTTTCATTTTTCTCCTAAGTCGGGCAACTAAAATTTTAGAAAGTTGTACAGGTGTGTTTTTATCTTTTATTTTTCATCCGTTTACGAATCAAGTGTCATGCACACTCGTTGCAAAACTATTCTTTTGCTTTCTCAAGTTTCTACTTGTTTCTTGAATTCGTCTTTTCCTTAATATTCCAATCGTTGAACGAGTCAAGTTTGTTCTTTGATTTTACTATACTATTTATTACTTTCAACAATTTTTCTACATCAATCATCAATCAAACGAACCCCAATCCGGTCATCTTGTTGATGTCCAACTTGTTGAGAAGT
>ERZ795046.836-NODE-836-length-34290-cov-5.439755_pt1 | contig 34290 bp, 35 predicted proteins | sample MGYA00375130_ERZ795046 | MGnify/ENA primary metagenome ERZ795046 (study PRJEB30175, sample SAMN05720202) | activated sludge metagenome | isolation source: anaerobic digester from wastewater treatment plant | place: Japan | collected 2015-05-15 ...
CAATTTCATGTAATGCTCTATCTACATCTTCTAATCTTGATACACGATCAACATCTCGTGCAATTTGATCTAATTGCTCTGATCTTGATACTCTATCAATTTCATGTAATGCTCTATCTACATCTTCTAATCTTGATACACGATCAACATCACGAGCAACTCTATCTATTTCATTTAAGTTCGATACTCGTTTAGCTTCATACACACTTCTATCAGATTGAGACGGTTCATTTGGTATAAACGAATCTCTAAAATCTCTATCCACTAATTTAAAATAGTCCTCACTATAGATATCTCTATATTCTTTTGCTACAAAATCAATCCTTGAAACTATTCCACCCTCCATTACAATTCTATCGAATATACTATAAACACTGGTTACAAATTCCCTAGATACATTATCAGCTAAGAGATTATGAGTAATAACATCTGCTACTCTAGGATTTGTTGTCATGGATGGAATGTTTGCTTGTGAAGTTGCCACCTTATATAAGGAATTTATTAATATTAAATCAGATATAACCTTAGTATCCTTCGGGGAATACTCTCCGAATTTTATCTTATTAAGCATGATACTTCTAAGGGTTCTCTGAGTGTGTAGAATAAAATCTACTTTTTGAATATCTCTTAAATCCCTTATCATAGTAACTACTCTAGCCTCTAAATCAGTATCTCTAGCATCTTTATCAAAAGGAGTTATTAACAATTCGGATGATGTGTCCAAATTGCTTCTGTTTAGTGTCTTATTAAGAACCATTGTAATAATTTCTTCCAGATCGCTAATTAAAGATGCTTGTCCAGTCAAAGTTATTTCATTATTAAAATCATGAATAACTTTATCCACAATCATTAAATATACTGATTTTAAGTTATCTTCTGATATAATGTCCTTTGATAGAACTGATGCGTCAAACGCTGATGGATCAACTGAATTAAACTTGAGCAGATTAAACTCCTTGGCAACATATTCGTGAGTCTGAAGAAAATTAGATAATAGCGAGCCTACAACTTCCCTCATAGACTCGGCAAATTTCAATCTGGACAAGTTAATTATAGGTTTATGTGTCATTTGTGGATCGTGTGGAATTATCAAACCATATCGTTTTGTAAACAGATCAGCTTTCAATGCAGGCAAAGAAAGTACTTCATATAAGTTGACTCGATCAACTACGAAGCTGTTGTTGAGTAAAATGGCTCTAGCTGGATCTTTATACTCGCTTGATATAAGTCTTGAAATATAGAACACATCGTGTTCGGATATACGATTATATGAATAAAGGTTAGGTAAACTAAATAGTTTTCGTTTATCTAACTCTATATGTCTATTTAATGCAACTTCCCTTGTATTATTGGGATTAACAGTATAAAAACTATAGTTGGCAATGCTTTTGCCTTGCTTATGTAGGGCGGTGTCTTTTTGCAAATAAACATCTTTGAGTTTAATATAGTCCTTAATTGTTTCGTTGATGACAGCTTGATTTAACACAATAGTTAAATCCGTCAAATCTTTGTTGACGGACAGTAGTTTAGCGTCTATATCAAAAGTCTGTTCGTGGATTAAAAGATCGATTTCTTTTTTAGCTTTTTCAAATTTGTATAGATCGCGAACAAATGATGCCTGTCTTTGTTCATACGCAAAGAACGTAAGTCTGGTTTTTAACTCATCGTCAATAGTAACTGTAAAGAGAACGGGAAACAGATTGGAGTTTACAAATGCAAAAGACATTTGATACAGCAATTCAGTCACATCATGAGGTTGTGAATAGAATTCTGTATAGAAACTCCGATTATCCATTTCCCGTCCATCTCCTTCAGTCATTATTCAGCTTCTGTACGGCTCAGTCTTCTTGAGAATTGCCACACCATACAATACGTTGGTAGCGTTTGTAAGGAAACTATATGGTGCGTTTACCAGGAACACTTTGTATATGTCCTGAGTATCGGGATCCTCTTCCTGACCAGTTTCAGAATTGTATTTGTGTATCAGGTCATCTTTGTTTACAACAGTACTTCTATCTGTTGCAACAATACCCTTCAACTCTCCTCTGTAGCCGTCAAATCCATGGAACACATACACAGGGGACATATGGTACTTATCGGTGTAGTTGGAAGGACCTTCCAGCTTCTTATCCACAAACTCATCGGGAGTTGTGAATGCTGCCATGTGTGCCTGCATCGGAAATCCAGTGAAGGTTTCAAGCATACAGATGTCAGTTACACCAGTACCAGTTTTATCACTGTATCTGTTTTTTTCTTCCTGAGTAAGATAATCGTTCGGCGGAACATCGCTTCCAACTGTTACGCCGAAATTGCTAGACCATCTTTCCTTTGAGTTCTTAAACGGCTTGATTTTACCGAAGTACCCAAAGGATATAAGTCTGTCCAGCTTGTTAGCGGAAGCATCACCTGCAACTACAATGCTCAGAACATCGTCAGTCAATGATACCCAGAACTGAACCGGCAACCATTTTTTGATGGTAGAAGCAGTATCGTGTCTGAACCATGAAAATCTGGAACGAACACTAGCCATATCTTCTTCCCAGGCTCCGGGAGTTGTGTAGTACCCGTCCTCGTTAACATCATCCTCAGGATCCGGAGGAGTGTAATGTCCTATACCGTAAACTACCTCGGCATAGTAATAGTTCTTCCGATTGGGTACATCCTCCAATGCAGTCCCTCCGGCGTTCAGCCTCTGAACAAAGATCGGCTGATAAAACTCAACGAACACATTTTTCGTTTTGTTTCCCGGTCCTTTCAACTGATGTCTCAGAACCAACAGATTTGTTACGTCTTCAATATCAGTCGGGTAGTGGATAGTCCAATTCGGATTTGCCGCCAACTGAACTTCCTTTGCAATTTTTCTGAGGAGTCCATCGTTTACATCATAACTGCAAACAGGAGCAAAACCTTCGTTGAAATAAACTGCCATGTTCAATAACCTCCTTTTTATTATTATCCGTTAAATTCACTTGTCGCTACAGTATATCCATGAAGCGAGCAAAACTTGGGTATAAAATATTCGGTTAAATATAAATCACTTGCCTTATACAACTCAAATATTCCTGCTTCATTTTTAATGATACATTCTGCAGGAATTGTATTTCTGAGCTGATCCAGCATTTCTTTATATCTAATTTGAATATCCTTATTTAGAAAGTTTCCTATAATTGTCTTAAAAGGTTCATCACCAGTTACTTTTACATGTCCCTGGAGTTGTCCCTCATTGTCAATTATTATGGATTTTCCACTTTTATTATGTTTGATATGTATTACCATGTCTATACCTCCTATGGAACCATATTCTTTACATACTGCTCCATAAACATCCACCTTCTAGGAAATTGCTCTTTTAACACTCGAGGATTGCAACAGTATAAGGCATAAGTTTCTGCAAAATCCTCTACTGGATGAGATGCCCCATATGGAGATACTGGAGGCTCCGTTATTCCGTCACCAATTGATTTATATTGAGTTACGTTTAAGAACGGACTATCTCCATATTCGTATAAATCGAAGTAGTCTGCTTCCCATCCTCCAATCCCCAACCAATCAGCTTGTTGAGAAAACATTTTACCTGTTTTATCTCTTTGATAAAAATCAATAGCATGTCCCATCTCATGAGTAAAAACTTCCGCAGTATTGATGGCTGAGTCATTTGTATTCAAATCATATGCTTCAAGAGGATCTGTTTCACCATCCATATAATGATAATGAGCATCAAGCCACGAAGTTGAACCTTCTGGGAAATAATATTCCCTAGGATGAGCTACCCTAGAATAATCTGCGTCTAAATACAGTGTTTGTGGTTCTATGTTTATATAAGATTTTATTGTACGCAATGATCTATATTCATCAGGATCAGTGGTAACTCCAGCCGGGTCAAACGCAAATCCCCCCATATTTGGATCATCTTCTACATCTGCAAAATCGACCCAATCGAATACAAACATATGCTCCGGTTTTAAATACTGTTTTATAAAGTCAATTCTATTACCCTCAAGAAACATATCAGCTGAACTAAATACCTTTACAGGAACTCTCAACATGTGAGAAAGATATATTTCTGCACGTTTACGCCGATTAAGAGAGGATAAACCAAATCCTCCTTGCTTCCAAGGTAATGCACAATCATCTTTAAATTCAACCCACGGCTTACTAGTTATAAATGGCGAAGTGAATCCAGCGATTGTATCTTTTACAAACTTGAATAAATATTTGTGGTACGAATCAACTACTTCAATCATTGTATCCAGGTTGCCATATGCCGCAAGTAAGGCATCTCTACCTTCCCAGAACTCTGTTGGAATATTGATACTATTGACTACAAGATTCTTTGCCCAATACACTGTATTGATATATGATGGATCGATATATCCTGGTTGACCATCAACAGCATAAAAATATGCAAGAGGGGATATATCTACGTTTCCTCCCAATTCAGGAGTTTCAACATCTCCAATCGTTACAGGCTTCTGAGCAGTGAAGTCCAGATCAACCCATATAACTTTTGAAGTTCCAGTTTCATTACTGAATATAAAGGTCAATGTATCGGTGTTTGCATCCACTCTAACTACAGGACGAAGATCTTTAACCTGTCCGAGTTCTTTGGTAAAAATTCTATAAAGTACAAACTCATTATTCTTCTTAAGACTATAAAAGTCCCCGTCCTTATATCCTGTAGCACTAAAAGTTATTGATTGAAGTTCGTATTTATTTGCGGCCGGCAGATTAATTTCATATACGAAATCCCGATGTAATGCAGGTATATCAAATCTTAATCCAACAGGATAATTATACTTGTACTTTGGAAACAAAGGCCAAGGGAATTTCAATATATCAACAATATAACTGACATCAAATCCCATTGTACATCCCCTTTCCTCTAGTATGCGTAATATTTCCAAGCTGTTCCATCATCATCCGATGAAACCACTATTCGTATCTTTTGTCCAGCAGTAACATTGAATGAAATACTTCCGGAATACGATACCATTCCATCAGTACCAGCTATTCTGGATCCAGTTGAACCATTAGCGTTTACATTATATACATCGATCTTATCTGGATAAGAATACATATTATATTCAATAGTGACGGTTTTGCTCACATCACTTACATAATCTTTAGCATAGAATTTACCTGATCCGCTTACGCTGTCTGGGAACGCTCTTGGAGGAGCAAGTTCAACATTTAATGTAGCTGTAGCTAATGAACCCTTATAATTAACTGTTATGGTCGCAGTTCCAACGTAGTCAGTTCCAACTACAATTCCGTCCTGCCCAATGGTATACTTATCTATGGACCAAATACAATGGTTAGTTAAATCTTCTCCAGTACGAACTTTCATTACACCAAATGTAGCAGAGTTTCCAACATATACAGTTCTAGATGGAGGAATAATCTGGATCTGTGTAGGCTGAGATTCAATTACCGCTTCACCCTGTTTGCCGTTTAATACTGCCGTAACAGTAACCTCGCCAATTCCCATCACAGTTACGTTATAATAGTTATTAGATTTACTTCCAGTCCATCCACTCACTGACCAAGTACATTCAGCAGTTATATCAACTCTACGTCCATTTGGATATACTGCAAATGCTTTAAACGGTATTACTTCATCAATGTTTACATATTCCACAACAGTCGATTGAGGCTCAACTACAACTACAAAGCTCTTAACCTCAAGCCGTGCGTATGCCATTACCATCTGATACATAGCAGTTACTTGACATACACCCTCTGGAGCATTTTCAATAACGCCCTGGTTAATAGTGTAATTTGGATCATCTGTTGCCCATTCAGCTACATTTGTACAATCGAATGTTGAGCCATCTGCGTTCTGTATAATGGCTTTGAACTCAGCTCTATCTCCAACACCCACTACAAGATTCTGAGGTTGTACACTTAATCCGAGCGGGAACGGTTCTCCATCTGTAGTTAATATGATTACATCCGTCAACTTTCCTTTTTCATCAGTTTCCGGGTCATGTCTTCGTAAATCATAATTTTCATAGATCAATGCGATCTTGAAATCTATCTTAATAGTATGAACTGAGATAGTAATCAGATCGTCAAACGAGTCTTTATTTAATGTATATCTAATCAGACCATCATGCGATGTAAAGCTGATTAGCTCATCCTCTTCATTATATTCAAGATGATAGTCAAAATCTTCAAATGCACGAATAGTTTTTGGATCATAAGGATTGCCTGGAGTATCAGGATCGACCACAGGTAAACCGGATCCAGTCCCCGATCTTACAATGTAATTTGTTCCTTGAAAGAACGTAGGCTGGAGCCGTTTCATTATCATTTCAAGTATCTGAGTATAACCCTGTCCAGCTAACATTTATTTCACTCCTAGAATACCAAGATGTCGTACAATAAATCTAAGTTCTTAGGAGTATTATTTATTGGAGACCATTTCAATGCAATAGCATTTTTATCGCCACCATCAGACTCTACCCCTACATAGTATAGGACACAATCATCCTTGTAAAACAATAAGTTTCCATTTAATTGTTTTACAACGCCTCTCACTTTCTGAGAAACTGAGTTTACATCAAAAGTAGTGGTAACTGTATAATATGTAGGTATAGGATTAATGTCGATTGTGATTGGAGCTCCTGTATCCGGCAACTGATACGAAGTAGCATTCGACAACTTCTTTATTCGTCCAAATTTCTCTGCTTTCGGTAAAGCTCTTCGTATAACACCATAAGACGTCCCACGAGCTTCAACAACTTGCCCGCCTTCGACAACAACACCAACATGGTATATGCCCCCTTTACTTTGTCTGAAGAATAAATCTCCAGCTTGTACATTATCTCTACTTATTTCGTAACACAGATCTTTGAATATGCCCTCTGCGTTATAATCAGAACTCCTTGATATTAATCCCATCTGTTGCAGAGCCCACACTACTAATCCAGAGCAATCAAATACTTGACGTCCAATCCAAGTACTTGCATCATACTCTCCAGCCTTAATATAATGACCACGACCATAAGCATTAATAAGCTCGTTTAACCTTTGTTTGGTAAGAATCTCACCTTGCCCGCCCCACACATATCCACATCCAACCTTACTTTCAACTAAAGATACAAATGCTTCTGGAGCACCCATGTCGAACAAGTTAAGAGAAGAGTTGCCGTTTTGTTCATATGTAGTACAGTAGTCTTTCCAAATAAAGGCTTCCTTACCGTCTTCCGGATCAATTCCTTTATAGAAGTTACCAACCTCTGCAAGGAACCGCATAGTAAATCCTGCGTTTCTTATCTTTTTAATATATTGCTGATCTAAGTTCGGATTTGTGCGTATATTTACTTTATCCTTTAAGAGTTTGATATATGTTACGGAGGCGGTTGGCGTTGGAACAATCATTTGATCGTTTTGACCCTTAACGTCAATAGTGGCAAATATTTCTTCAGTTGTCGGATCCTTCAACCTTATCATAGCTTCATAAACAGTTGAAGGTAATTTTAATTTCATTGGCTTTACGTTGCCAGCCGAGAATTTAAGATTGTATCTGAATCTCTTTGCATAACTAGGAATTCTATCAGACAACAAAGATACATCGGAATCAAGTACTTCTGCAACCCAAGACAACTCAATCTGAGTGATAAACCCTTCTTCTGTAAACTGGTGTCTGTATTCTTCAACTTTGAATATCGAAGTTGCAGTTGTTACCATATCGTAGATCCTAACAGTATGTCCAACCTCTATTAAAGGATTTCCAACAATAGCAATAGACATTCTACGCCAGTTACTCATGATTTGTTCAAATGCAGACCTTGCGGCTTCTTTTCTTTTCTCTAAAGTATCAGCAAACGGTACTTTTATACCAAATTGCCTACATACTCCCTTACATGGTCCAAATTCAATTCTCTTATTTACAAACAATGATGATCCACTATCAGATATTATTAACACTCTGCTTCGCATATCCTGCACATCATAACTAAGAGAAGCTTCGGTTAAGTCAACATAGTCCTTAACCTCCCAATCTGGTGTATCATGCTGTGTGGGCTTCCTATTTCTAAACAACATGATGTCCCCATATCGATTGCATCTAAAGGTCACATCTCCCATCTGATTTACTACCTGAAGGGCAGCATCAAAGTAATTCAGAGTGTATGGAAAACTTATTTCGTTGATGACATATCTGCTTGGCTGTTTTGTATCGCTATCTTCAATTACATATTCCGATGTCCATACATCAGCTATTTTTCTATCAAGTCTGGATGGACCCCCACGAGCGCCAACATAAAGAGCCTGAACAGCTAAATCATGTACGATTGCAGAGGCAGTCCACTTATTATTTATAGGGTTAGTGGTAACTGTCATATCTACCATGATCTCTGGATCCGGTTCGGGTTTATCAGTGTTGTCTGTGTAATTAGGTCTAAATCCTGGCTGAACTCTCAAGTAGGCACTGTTTGCAAACCCTTCATGATATTTACCATCGTTGCCCAAATACAAAACATGATGCCAAATAGAGTTTCCATCACTTCCCTGAACAGATCCGAGATACGGCAATACAGTGTTATTACTGACTTGAGTTAGAACGCTAAAACTAGTTGATGGGCCCGATCTAATATGCAAATGACTCTTTACTCCATGTACCTGAACAACTGTATGATAAGAAATTACTGATGCAGTTTGTTCGTAGCTAGATGATTCGTCGTCCAGCCACCCCTCATATTCATTACCATCTTCTCCAGTAAATCTTATCTTGTGCCAGTAATTTCCCGATTTATCTTTATACGTTGACAAATAGGTATACGTGTTTCCATCATATACTACTCCTATATCCGCACTATTACTGTCGTGGTCTGCTTTTACATGAAGATGATTATGAAAGTCTTTTACAGTGTGGGCGGCGGTTGCATCTTCATCAACTGAAGCATATAGTCCACATATCCATCCATCAACCTGTTGTCCTCCAGCGTTTATATAAGTGATGTGGAACCAAGGAACTCCATTCACCATTTCAGTTTCGAGGTAGTCGAGAACTTCTCCGTAAAATACTAAACCGATTTCATTGTAGTTTACTCCTGGGCCATTTCTAACATGCAAATGATTACCATCAGTATTTTTTAACTTATCTACTCTTACTACACCTTTTGATTTTACAGTAGCACTAGTATTCAACAGCTCCGCATATTCGTGATATACCCATCTTTCCTGACCGTCAAACAATATCTTGTACCATTTCTTACTGTACTTATTAACAGTTTCATCCATATATTGAAATAGCTGACCGTTATAGGCTTTACCTACAGCGTCATATTCTGTTCCAGGACCAGTTCTGACACTTATATAACTATCAGCATTAACTATCTTTACCATTCTTGTATTATTTGAGGTATATGGATCTTTATCAGAAATGACAACTAAATTATCAGTTCTCGGATAAGTTAATGCTGAACCATGAACCATTATGTCAATATGCTGATCTATAAGATAACGCATATTGTCTCTGACTGATATCTGTACCGTAGCCTTTTCTGAATCAACTACAGCTTTGTCTATAGCTCCAGTTAACACTGGTACTACCATCCATCCATATCCAAGACAAATCTGTATCCATGTTTCTGGAACTAAGTACTGATAATATTCGTTTTGAACATTGTTTGCATTGGTGTGGGCAATAATATCTGAGTCCTCAGCATGTTTACTAACTAGAAACTCTGGACTCTTTAATCCATAGCAGTTTTCAATAGTTATATTAGCTGACGAACATCCAAAATCACTACTTCCAGTAACTTCAATTGAAACTACTCCTCCTTCTGGAACAGTTAGTTCTTTAGGAGGTAAATGAAACTCGTCAGGTCTTCTTAACTTAATGATATAGGTTGGGGAATCATCCCCAACCTGTAAACTTGAAAGTATTAATCTCATCATCTGTCTACTTAGTATGTTCATTATTTCCACCCCTCACCTAATTTATTTGGGGATCTAAATATTACATCCTGCTGATACAGATCTCTTCCAATTCGAGTACAATCAAGAAGTTCAACTACCCCACGATAAAATACTCCTTTGTCGTCACACACTACATGGATACTATCAGCGTGAGTAATAAAGTCGGTGTGAGCGTTTGCACTGAAAAATCTGAGTGAGCACTCTATTTGTGTGCCCAGGTATTTTGTAGTCTGATAGTTAGCGTGACCTCTGATTGTTTCTACTGCGATTGGAGCTGACGTTGCCTTCGGTGGGGTATACTGGAACATTTCGCAGTCAATCTCATTATAAGGGTAAATACAAAGGTTGTCAAGCTCCGCTCTTCCAGGAGGATCAGACAGTCCAAAATTACGTTGTCTACCTCTTATTATAACTTCGTCAACTGCCTTATGAGGAACACTAGTAGACCAAGTTGATGGACCTTTTTGTACTTCAGTTAATATCCCATTAACCCAGAGATCCAGCTGACCCACTCCAGGATTGGCGTAATCATACATTACTTCGAATAATAAATGAGGGTTGTATTCCTCCCTTAATCTATACTCGAACCATCCGCCATCAGTTACTAAACTCCAATAACTAGATCCATCGTCCAACGTAGTTTTTCGCATTTCTGCTGGATGCGATGCATATGTTGGTCTAGTAGGCTTAGTTTCATCGATTATAGACGTAAACTGACGCAGTTGCATAAAATTTTGATTAATACTACCCTCTGATCCATCCAAGTCAAATCCACACTTTACGAAGATATCTCCACGTCTGTAGATTTTATATGGAGTAATTACAAACTTCGGTTTTGGCATATTATCACCACCTTATGTCAAATTCTGAACCCTAGTATATCCCGAAGACTCACTCTGTTTTATGAAAGAAGCTAAATACTGCTTGATAAGTGACATCATCTTGTTTACATCGTCCAGCGTCTGTATGCTCTGAATCTGCATCACAAATTTAGCATCTCCTATCTCAATAGTTGAGGCTTGGGCATCTCTAGCCTTGTAGTCGTAATACGTGATAGCATTTACTTTACTAGGTTTGTTAAACTCACTTCCCTGTAGAGTTTTCTTTATCTCTAAGAGCAACGCATTACGCTCTTTGTCTAACTGCAAAAGTTGAGTTTGAGCCTGATATCTTTCCTTTGCTTCAGTGATTGCTCCACTCTTTATTAACTGTTGCAATGCCGCTATCTGCTTCGTAATGAAATTATAAATGTTTAAATTCTGTTGTTTACGATGTTCTTCGTAAACTGCAGATTCAGGTCCATATCCAGCAAGCTCATCACGTTGCAGAGTTATGTCCTTTCTTAACTCCATCTGCTGTTTTTCTTGATTCCACTTGTCATTGAACTCCTGAAGAGCACTTCTTGCCTTTGATGTTTTATCCATTGCCTTGACTGCGGCTTGAACTCTTTCAAGTCTTAAAGCATCCAACGCATCTTGATAAGCCTGCTCAGCTTCCATAACTGTTTGATAATCATTAGTAATTGATCGAATATCTCTTGGTTGTAAGTTCTTAGCTTTTAGATCTTTATACAACTGAAGCAAATTTTCAATGATATCGTTTCTTCCAGCAAATAACTTCTGTATAGCTTCATTTCCTTGTTCTAACGCACTAATAATCTCTTCGGGCTCAACTCCAGCATCAAGTAGATCTTTTAAAGCTCCACTGACTCTACCTATTTGATTTTCCCATCCAGCTCGTGCAGTATTGTATATATCCTGAATATCGGAAATTGATTGGTCTATTACTGCTTGTATGGCGGCGACTTTTTCCTGCTCAATTTTCTTATAAGTTTCTCCTTCAGTGTTGTTACCATTCCTTATAAGTTCTTCCTGAAGCTGAATATCGAATTTCCTTGAGATTCTGTCCAATTCTTCATTAGCCGCATTAACCTCATCAATAAACGTTTGAGGAGTAGCCGCTAATCTCTTGGCAAGAGCATTAAGACTATCTTGCTGTCTTTTCTTGTATTCACGGAATCCGGCCCAATCTATAACACCCTTATCATCCATAAACCCAAGTGACTCAGCTTCTTCAGCTTCTTTAATTATCTTTTCGTTTTCCTGAATTTGACGCTGTCTTTCAATATTCTTTATCTTTGACTGCTGAGCAAATTGCTTTCTATCCGATTCAGATGCTATAGTGAGCTCTAAGCCTTTTCTATCTGCGTCACTTATCCATTGTCTCGGATCCATTCCTACAATAGACGTAATTCCACTTAATATTGTAGCTACCCAGGCAGTTCCTACATGGAAAGCACTTCGATCGTTGGCTAACTGTAAGGCTCTTTCATCATCCTCCATCTGGAGTCGTAATATCTCATTTTCTGCTTTTGCAGCCTCAACCTGATCTCTATGCATGTCATCTAGAGCTTTTCGTCTAGCTTCAAGATTTTTAAGAATTGCTTGAGTGTTAAGATCAAATGCACCAGTCTGATCAGTCAATCTTCCCGTTTCATCGGTTATAGACGAAACCAAATCAGGAGAGATTTGAAGTAATTGTTCGTTAATTCTAATCAATTGATTTTGAGCATCAGCTAGTCTATTAGTTACATCAGCCTGCTGTTCGATTGTAAAAGTCGAATCTTCAGTAGCCATTCTAGCTCTTTCCTGAAGATCAGAGTAATATTTAATAGTTTCATTTGCTGAGATCCTTGCTGAATTTAATCTCTCAATGGCTCTTAACTCTTCAACTTGCTCACCAATCATTCGATCATAGTCTTTTACAGTAGTATCAAGTTGTTTACTATGATCCTTCCATAAAGTGGATAATGCTGTTATAGCTGAACCTATAATTTGCAATCCCATCGCAACTGCTATAACCTTTGGAGTTACTGCTCCAACTCCTGCTGATATACTTCCAGCAGTTGCTCCTAACCTCGAAGCTGATGTTGAAGTTACTCCTCCAACCGCGGCAAGTTCAGCTTGTAACAATTCCTGCATATTCTGCTCAGTTAAGATCTGAGTTCCAGCTTTACGAAGAGCATTAATCTTAGCAAGCTGAATCTGATGATCCCTTAAAATAATACCCTGTTTCTGAAGAATGGCAATCTGCTGGTTTGCTTCAATATTTATTCTTAACCAGTTATTTGAAAGATTAGCAATATTCTGAGTTAGGCCCGTGAACAGTTGCAACGCATTCTTTATCAAAGATATAGAAATAATTGACTGAAGAATCTTTCCAATAAGTGGAAGATTATTCAAAAGGAACATAACTATATCTTTGATGGTGTTTATAAAGGGTTTTAAATATTGAATCATTCCGTTCATAAACTGGTTAAATCCTTGAACCAGTTTCTTGAACTCCATGCTATCTCGGAAATCTTGCAGATCAGCTTTTACTATTTTAAGCCAATCTCTAAGTTTTCCAAACTGCTCATCGCCCATCTGAATGCCAATCTGAAGGAAAAAGTCTTTTATGGTAGAAATCAAACCTTCTGTTGTTTGACCTAAACTCTCAGTTAATCCACCATATCTTTCTTCTATGATCTGCTCCAACGCTGAAAGCATTTCATCTGTAGAACCTTTAAAGGTATTATTTTTGGTAAACGCCAAACCCTTCTCTCTAAGATCATTAAGAGAGATACCCATCTGACGTAACCTAATCATAGCCTTTCCAAAGTCGCCAGCGTTGATTCTTGTAAATACATTTATAACATCGTTAAGTTCAACTCCCGCAGTACGTTTAGCTGAAGCCAAATCTCCTGCGATTCGAATCCATTTGTCGATATCCATTCTGTTAGCGGCAAGCATTTCTCCAGCCTGGAAGGTCTCAAGTTCCTGGAAAGGAGTCAATGCCGCATAACTTCTCAATTTCCTAATTGCATCTTCTGCCGCTTGAGCACTTTTTAATGTTACTTCCAATGATGTCTGTAATGCCTCGATCTGTTGGTTAGTTCCTATCAGCCAATCCCACAGTTCTTTTCCACCGAGCGATATTATTAATCCTTGAATTCCAAACCTTAAAGTATTTACTCCCTGATGTAGCTTAGAGAGAACATTTAAAGATTGTGGACCAAATGTAGAGTTAAACACTCCCCAAAAATCTCCAAGGATGGATCCAGTACTTTTAACAGTAGTACCAAATGTCTTAACTCCTCCAGTAACAGATCCAACCGATCTAGTTGCTGATGTGCTTGAGTTAGATACTGTTTTCAATGATTGTGATAAATTTTTAAGAGTATCATTGAGTACAGTAAAATTCTGAGAGCTTAAATCAAGATTATTAATCTCTGCTACAAGGTTCTTTATAAGAGCAAGTAACCTGCTAAAGCCCTCTTCCATCTTCTGCAGATCTTCAGGAGAACCAAGTTTTGTTGTTATTTTCCCTATCTGTGTTACTACTTTGTTTAATTCTCTGAATGTGGTTAAAACATCTTTGATATTTGCATTTACGCCGGCGAAATTTTGAAACTCAGCATTAAGCCTAGCTATAAGCTCCGACATTCTAACAAAGTACTGCTCCATATTTGAAGTGTCAGGGGCCTCGGCAGTTCTTTGAATAACTGCATCAAACTGATTAGCGATATTTACCAAGCTATTCATTGAAGATTGCATTGTATTAAAAAGCTCGCTAATCTGGGTTAGATTCTGAGCATCGCCTAAAATTGTTTTAAAAGATGTGTCAACTTGATGAACAGTTGTCAACAATCCTTCAAAATATTTAGATACTCCCATTGTAGGAGTTGTAGTTCCAGATTGAGTTATAAGTGTGTTGAACTGCTCAGTAACAGACACCAGATTTTTCATTACAGTGTCAAGAGTAGAAACTGCTTCAGCTAAAGCTCCAAGTCCACCAGTAGCATTTGCGAGACTCTGATACATTACATTCAGTCTCTCTACCAATACGATCATTTCTCTAAAGTATTTCTCAGATCGTTGAATGCTTGTTGGGGTCTTTGTGTTTTGAATTAACTCTCCAAAATGCTGACTTACTGAATTAAGCCGAGTGAATGTTTCAATCAGCTGATTAAGTAAAGTATTTAACTGATCTATCTCATTTGCCACAGCTATCAGGCTTTTAAAGTTGTTAACAATGTTATTCAACAATGTTTGAAGCCTGTCGAAATACTCCAGAACCTTTTTGATATTCGAGTTTGGAATACTGCTGATAGAGTCTCGCATCGTGCTAAACTGACTTGAGAGCGATGACAAATTCTGCACAGCATCCGACATTTTGTGAATGTTATTTACGAAAGTAGTTAAACCTCTAGTTCCTCCACTCAATGCACTAAAACTATCACGCAAACTATTGATAGTACTAACTAATGAGTCAAATCCTGTGATTACATTTGCACTATCTTTCATTGCCTGAAAAGATGTATTAAGTGTAAGTATCATTGTGTTTAACTCTTCAAACAGCGATTTAAGCCGTTGAACAGCGGGTTCAGTACTATTCGCCTGATTCACGAACTTTTGCAACGACTTCATAAACTGATTAAGGGCAGATAAATCCGTGCTAAAATTCATCTGCCCGTTTTTTGCATCATCTGCCATTTATATCACCGCCCTTATCTCGACTTCTGAAATTCTTTTAAGCGATGAAGAGCTTCCAAGTCTGGTAAATCTTCATCAATAGGACCTGACGAACTTTCAGGAGCAGGATTGATCTGGACTTTCAAGTTTTGTATAGATTCAATTATCTGAATGAACCTATCTCTGTGTTCTTCTGGTTTTCCATGAGCTATATACAGAGCATCCAAACTCTTTTGATAATACTCCAGTTTTTCCTGAAGAATTTTATCCTTCTTTTCTTCAGCTATAAATCTGATGTATATACTAGCTTCTTCTGGATAAATTTGATCTACTTCTGACTTGCTCCATCCATACTCTTTAGCAAGCATATGTATCATATAAGTTATCCAGTAATCTTCTCTGAGTTTTTCTATCTCTGATTTCTGCTCAACCTCTTCACCTGATTTATCCTCAGAGTTTACATCATCGTCCCGTTCCCCATATAGCTCGTTATCATTTTTTTTATTTCACTGATCACTTTGTTAATATTATTGACCTTAAGTATCGCATCGATAAGAACTAATGCGTCCTCCAGTCCAACCTCATTTTCAAGATACTCAACGTCAAGAGCAGGAACACAGATATGTAATAAGTGTATTACTTGCTCTACGTTTTTCTCTATGAGTTTGGCTACGAGATCTGCTACAGACAGATTTTTTTGGCCGGGCTGTAGATTCAACTGCTCCATAGTTTCAGCCTGTGCCTGAAGAAGATCAAAGACTGAAACGAGCAGTTCACGTATGCAACCGCTCATTTTGGAGTAGGATATCAAACCTAATTTTTTCACTGTTACGGGTTTATCGTTGATATGAACGATCATTTCCGTTGGGAAACTTACTGAGTCTTTACGTTCCATAATTTGCACCCCTCGTTTTTATATTGCGATATATTTTAACCGCAATGACAATTTGATTTAAAACGCTGTAAAATAATGATAGTCGGGGCAAAATATTGCACTTTGCCCCGACCGCACATTACGCCATCTGAACAATGACACTTGCTTCAGCCGTCATTCCTCCAGCCGAGGCCCTAACAACTACCCATACGTTATCGCCCAATGCGAGCGGTGCCCAGTTGGACGGAATGGAACTGTCAGTTACTGCCGGATCGCCCTTTATCTTGTAATAACCGGCAGAAGCTATATAGCCCTCCCAAGTCTTAGCAGTAAAGACGTTTCCAGCAATTGATGCAAAAGCATCGGCGCCTACTCCCTCTATTGCAAGGTTTGGAGCCTGACTAGGGAGTCTAGCGTTCCCCACTATCTGCCTATTGTTGATCCATGCTCCATCCTTGTTAGGAAGAGTAAACGTAGTAAGGCTAGTGATATTATACACTTCGCCGTTGAACTCGCAATATGCCTTAAGAACTGCTGTTCTAAGGTTAACATCGCTCAGTTCAGTGTATACAGGGTGCTGAGGAGTGGATATCCAGATGGTTCCACCTGACTGTTTCACCATTGTAAGGAGGTTAGTGGGCAATCCATTTACGTCCAAAGTAGACGCAAGCTGAAGCCCTTCAGTACCCATGGTGGAATCTCCGATCTCCCACAGCATAGCTCCATTGATATGTTTACGCTGAATCATACCAATGAACTCTGTGCTGAAAATTCTCTCCTCATCAAGTTTGTAATTCAACTGAAGCGGAGCCTTGTTGACTGCCTTGTATATGATGACATCTTCAGTTTTTGACTTACCCATGGCAACAGGGTGAAGTCTGAGTCTTCCAGCTTTTTGTCCAAGCCTAAACCCAGGGAAACGCCCGAAGGTCAGCTTAGACTTGTTACCGTCTCCGAGAGCCTTTGTGGCTGTATGAGCAAACATTTCAATTTTCCTCATATCAGTCTCGGCAAGCGGAATCTTTACGCTTATGGACTCCCCTACCAGAGCGGCGTCTGTCTGAGATCTTCCATATCTGTCGACCTGCAGGTCGTACCACTCGGGAGTATATGTCAATTCACATCCTCCCTTGGTAAGTCCAAGGAAAACTTCATCAGTTGCCGGATTCCCACCAGCCGGGGTCCAATATGCGTCGCAAACTCCAATTTTGATGCTATCAAAGTCACCCATCGTTCAGTCCTCCTTCCTTATTATATTGTTGGGTTGCCGATCTGCCACAGGAACGAACCGTCGATACCGTTGAGTTCGTCTTCTGCAGTCTGTCTAGCAACAATACCCTGGAACTCTGTGCTAAAGATCCTCTCTTCATCCAGCTTGTAGTTCAGCTGAAGCGGAGCTCTGTTAGCCGCTCTGTAGATGATAACATCTTCATCGTTCGAGCTACCCATTGCTATGGGATGAAGCCTCAATTGCCCAGCAACACCTTCAAGCCTAAATCCAGGCTTCCTACCGAAAGTGAGTTTGGATCTCTGCTCATTTACTGCAACAGCTCCAGGAATAGAGATAGTGGAAGTCGGAGCCGCAGTCAGTCCAGTACAAGTTCCATTGTCTGATGCGAGATTCATTGTTTCATCGTTAACCGCGGCAACCTTACGAGTCAATATGATCTGATCTCCTTCTCCGCTTACGTTGAAAAATGCACTCACATCTCCATCATTGCTCAACGCAGTTCTTACCTTTCCTGCAACTGCTGCGGCGTCATTTCCAGTAACTACCGGAACTGATATAGTCTTCGGAGAATTGTTCATACCGTTTGCAGTTACCGTGATATTAGCATATCCATCACTCGCAACAGTACCGAGTATAACGGCTGTGATCTGCTGAGCAGTTGCCGGCGATACCTGGTAAGACTCAACTATCTTGGTAGCTGTGTGAGCAAACAATTCCAGCTTACTCAGATCAGTCTCAGCAAGAGGGATTCTAGCTTTGATATCCTCTCCGATGAGAACTGACTCAGTAGCAGTTTTACCGAACTGATCTACCTGGATTTCGTACCATTCAGGAGTGTAAACAAGTTCAACACCGCCCTTAGTCAATCCAAGATAGATCTCATCGGGGTTTGGAATAGCCTCTGTCGGCAACGGTCTCCAGAAGCAGTCGCATACTCCGATCTTGATCGTTTCAAAACTCTGCTGTGTACCTGCCATTGAATTTCACCATCCTTACTTTTTTAATTTTGCCACCTTTTCCATGATTTCTTTACGCTTCTTTTCTGCCGAAGCTACAAGTCTTTTTGTCCTGACTTCCAGGTCCGGTGTATAGTCCTGAGCAAATTTGGAATACTCTACTGCCTTAGCATAGTCTTCTGCATTTAACTCAGCAACATCTCCGTCTTTAAACTTTTGCCCATCAGCAGTAGTATATTCCCTATCGGGACCCAAAGACGTAAATACTACTTTCATTGCCTACACCCCCTTGACAAATAAACTCCTGAATACTACCTCGTAATCGATGTCAATCAATATAACTGGAATCTTCAATTCTCTGAATACTTCCGAGTCTATTGTATTAAACTCAATACGATGTACTTCAGTGTTTAAAATATGCCCAATCGGATTACCTTTATTGTCCTGCAACTCCACATACTCGGTTCCAGAATTAGTTGGAACTAAATTATGGTCCTCGAGTAAAGTTTCAGCTACAAGTTCAGCTCCCGCTATAGCCTTCTCCATTACGTTAGTGGTGTCGTTTACATCAAAGTAATGAACATATCTAAGTAAGAAGGAGTATCTGCCGGAACTAATGCTCTTATTGGCATTTACGGTAGTATTGAGAACATCGTTTGGCATGATATAAACTGCCGGAAGATACTCAAGTGCAGTATCTCTATGGCTTAATGTTTCCGGTGAAGGCATTAAGTTGATGTTACCAATACTTACGGTTCGCAACAAGTCGTCCAGATCTGAATTTTTATTTATCAAATCGTTTTTTATCTTCTTGGCTATGTCATTTACAAAGAAACGCTTCCTGACTGGCATATTATTCGCTCCTCAATATATCCTGAATCTCCGATTGTATTTGATTATAATATCTTTCGTACACACGATTAAACATGTCGTTTCCACGATGAAAAGTTCTTACTCCTTCGAACCATCGATAAGCGTTGACCCCTTCTCTCCATCTCCAGACAAGTCTACCTCTACCCTTTTTTCCACGACTCAAATGAACTAATCCGTGACGTTGAGCCCACTCTAGTATTCCAGTGTTAATTCCATCTTTAGTCGTTACAGGTACAAAATGAGGATATCTATTTCCTTCAACAATATATCTCAAATACTGGAGTGCAGGAGAGTTGGGGTCTAATATACCAACTAACAACCTGACTGTTCCAGTAATGTCTCTTCTACTTCTAGGAGAGTCAACCCTGAACCTTATTGCTCTGTATAAAGTACCCGTATCATAAGGAGCTATGTTTCGCAGAGCTGCTCTAAGGATGACTCCCCAATCGTGATATACCTGTTTGATTGCTTGAATCTTCTCTTGTACTATATCGTCTGTATCATAACTTATTCTCATATCACTTAGCCTCTTCCAAATGAGCTTCTACGTGGTGTCTTTTACCTCCAGCCCATATAGGTTCCTTCATTACTGAGTAAGTTTGAACAAAATCACCTTCAAGCACAATTTGAAAATTTTTATGCAATCCTCCAGGTATAGTATCGTAATGTTTAGCAAGAATAAACACCTTAATGTTGCCGTTATCTGTGCCAGTTACTCTGCAAGGAACGCCGCTTATGACTGTTGTCATGGTTGAAACAGGCTGTCTATCCACCTTAACTATTTCATTTTTCATAACAGTCATTCGATGCGTTTCAAATAGCCTGCTCATTATATCACTCCTATCGAGAACTCACTGGCTACTCTATACTTGTCGAGAATCTGATCTACATTTATGTTTCCAGTTGAACGCAAAAGCTCTCCAGTCACATTATTTATCTGTTTCTTTAACGAATAACTATAATCGCCAATCTTTTCAGATTCAAAAGGACCTGAAGAGTTTTCCATCTTTTCAGCATCATTAAGGATGTTGTAATTGCCATTACATAAAACTATTAGACAATTGATGACATCCTCGGGAACGGTATCCCATCCAAAATCTCCGCGAACTTCTATGTTATCAAAGCCCTCGGAGAAAGTTTCGTAGGTGTTCAGTATGTGCTTCTGCCTTTCACCCACAATTCTGAGAGTACTGTTAATATACGAATATCCGTCTGTGTTCCTAACAGATATGATATTGTATATTCTTTTTGGGAGGGCGATTTTATTTCTTCCTTCCCCGTCGACATAGATCGTCTTGTCCTCTTCTTTTACAAAAGAAAACCCCACATATGCGTCAATAAGCGAAGAACAGTAATCAAGGAGGAACTGAAGACGATTATCATCTTCAGCAACGGCATTCTTTATCTCGTCTATTACGTTTTTTTCTTTTAACTCATTAACAGAAAGATATGCCATTTATCATCACTCCTGATCTGAACTGTTTGCTCCTTCTTTGAACGCCACGATTCTTTCAGCAAGCTCGGTTTTACTTCCTTCAGTGGAAAGGCCGAGTTCTGCGGCTATTGCCTGCAATTCGTCGAGTTTATGAGCTTTTTTAAGCCCTTCGACAGTTACCTTTTCAGGTTCTTTATTTTCTATTTTTTCTGCATTTTCTTCGGTGCCGGAAGTTTCAACAGTTCCTATGAATGCTTCTTCCTCGGATGTTTCCACTGTGTCGATAGTGTCCACAGGTGCATTCTTTTCCTTAGGATCTTCCGGAACTATATCTGATTTGGCAACTTTTACGACTGCCAGATCGTCGTAGTAGGAATTACCCTTGTCATCAGCGAACTCATGAAGTCTGCTATCGTCTATGTTTGCAGTTGAGTTCTGCTGAGTGAACTTTATGCCATTTATGATAGTCGAGGCACATTTGCCTTTGTATACCAGTAAATACATGACTCATCCTCCAATCCGTTTTTTATAATAAAAGGGTATCCAAATAATATTCAGATACCCTTTCAACGCCCTTCGGGCAATATTACTTGGACTTCAGGCCTTCCATGATAACCAGTGCATCCGGGTTTTCAACCTGGGTATCAACCCTGAGAGTCATTACGAAGGAAGTTGAACGCCTTCTGGGATGTCTCTCAGTTTCCCATTTGATATCACGCTGGATACCGAAGATCAGGTTTCTGTAGTCAGTCAACAGCAGGTCAGTTCCATCGCATACGCACTCTTTTACTGTCTGTCCAGCGGTGTGGCTATAGTACAGTACGCCGTTGATGACGATGTCAGTACCGCTGACCTGAGCAACAGTTACCACTTCTTCGTATCCACCCTGGAAGTCGATAACAAGCGTATCGCCGGGGTTGATGTTTGTTCCATCTGCAACCTTGAGCAGGTTAGTGCCTGCAGCCGGTGAGTTTGCAAGAGTTGTATTTGCACCGCCAACTGAGATTACCGGCCTGTCTGTAGGCATCAGTGAAACAGAAGTGAGCGGTATGTTGGAGTATGTGAGCCTGCCAACACCCAGCAAATACGGATCAGCAGTTGAAACAGCTCTTGCACCCATGTAGTCGTTGTAGTCCTGGTAGATGTCATCTGCGAGCAGGAATCTGAGGTTACCCTTGTTGCCCCTGTACTTGTTGGGGAGTGTTTTTACGATCCTTGACAGCTTGTCGGGTTTGATTTCGCCCTTGTTGTCGTTGAACATGGAAGCGTCTCTGGCGTTGAGCTTGTGACCGTTTTCACGAGCGATTGTAATCCATCCATTTACCAACTGCTTGATATCAGTTGCGGAGTTGGGATCGGGAATTCTCTTTCCGTACATGCACATGAGATCCAGCTCATTTGCCGCCTGTGCCGCGATCATTCTCATCAGGTGATCAACAAAAGCATCGCCTTCTATGTTGTCCTCAAGGGAGTCGTCGGAAACTTCAGCAATCGCTATGATTTCCTTTGTTTCCAGAGTCAACTGGTCGGTTGTGATGCTTACTGTGTTACCAGGATCCACAGCACTCTTTGCCGGCTTCAGTATGTTCTGACCTATGCCGACCTTGGCAATAGTCTTGGTAGGAGCGTTCATTCTCTCTACCCTTGCATTGGCTTTCATGAAGCTCTGATCGATGACATAATCGATAAACTTGTCAGCTTCCTCTTTGCTCAGTGCTGAAGGAGCACTAAAGCTATTCGGCGTGATAACCGCCGCTTTATTGATATAGGACTGTGCAAAAGCCATGATCTATGACCTCCTTATACTCAAAAATAGTTTCGTTTTTTATTCCTGAACCGGCGTCAAGAATGACTTCCAGAATACTTCCTTCTTCTCGCCAGCACCTTTCTGTACTTCCTCTCCAACCTCGACCCCGTTGGAAGGATTTTCCTGCTTCTCGATAGTCTCGAGCCTCTTGCTGACATCTGCCAGAGTTTCGTCCAGCTTCATATCAGAGATCTTCTGTACCTGGCTTGTAACCGATTCCAGGCTCTTACTGATGGAAGTTACCAGGTCGCTAAGGCTCTTTACGGCCGTACCGATATCGGCGACTGCTTTTGTGATCTCGCCTTCTTTAGCTTCCTCTTCCTTCTTCTTCTTGTCGTCTTCCGAAGCCTGTGTCGGAGCCTCATTCAGTTTCTTCTGAATTTCATCAATAGATTTATTTACTGCGACAAAATTCTTGTTCACAGAATCCATTGCTGAGCCGACAACCTCAGCTACCAGAGCTTTTATAGCTTCTTCATTCATTTCACCGCTACCTCCTTTATTTACATTTTCATTGATTGAATTATACCTCTGCATCATCTGTCCCATTATCTTTACAAACTCTGCATCGGTCATTGTCTGAAGCTTTCTACAGATCTCATCATCGTCTTCCTTGAGTTTATCTACCAATTCGGTATTCCCATCTTCAGACTTGATTACTGTGAAAACTTCACCGATAGCCCCTTTGTCTACTAAAGAGACTTCGTATACCTCCAGATCTGTTAACCTCGTTACGGGTTTGGAATCGAACTTGCTCAATTACTTCACCTCCTCTATTGGAATACGTCTTCCACGTCCTCCTACAGAGTAACCTGTAATCTCACCCTTTTCGACCATATCCCAGACCCTATCGTCAGTAATTTTGGTTGCAAGCACCCAACTTCCGTCATCGTCGATATATGATTCAACTATGTAACCAAAACCTCCGACTCCCTTGAATACTTTGTGCATGAAACCAATTTCACTGGCTTTGGTAGTCTGCTTGCCATTTAATAGCTCGACGTAGGCTTTCTGGAGGTTGATGAGAAAATTATGTGCAGTTTCTTCGATATCCTCTTTTGTGACAATATCTTTCTGAGAGTCCACTCTATCAGGTACTAATGCCCTACCGTAAACTATCCTCTTGACACTGTCAACTTTCTGAATATCAAAGTATGTCTTAAACTGATCACTCATTTCATCACCCCGGAGTCACAATTACTACTTTTCTATATAAAGGGCATATTTGGTCGGGTAATACAATAACTCTGTAAATAAAATTTCCAAAACCTTATTTAGGACCTAGTTAATGCAAAATGGACGTATTGTTCTTTAAATAAACGAATATAACTCGCTTTGTCATTAACTAATCCTTCCTGCTTTGCTTTATTATACTCCGGGAAAACAAACTGTCCGTCCTGAACTGTATAAATCTTTTTAAAATCTTTCAAGTTTTGGAAGTATGTTATATAGGACTGTTTTAATGCCTGTAACTTGCTAATTGATGGATTTACTGTTGCTTTGTATTCAGGGGCGGCACGATTTACGCCTTTTGACTCTCCAGGCTTTTTGTATTTCCAACCTCCAGTTCCCAAAACTCCATGTCCACCATTTCTTCCAGGATTCTTAACATCCACCAATTGTTCGATCGAAGTCATTTTCTCAACAACTAATGATGGATAAATGAGTTCAGGATTCCTTTGAAGTGTTACCATAATTGATTCTTTTGTTGGTGTAAAGAGCGGATAATCCCACAAATTCTCGATTGGAACCCACTTCAATTCTTCAACTTCTCCAACTTTGGGTTTTAACTCTCCATCGAACTTATCACATACGAACACAAAGCTACTCCAGATAGCGCCCTCATTGTAACTATAATTTCTGTGTACAAAGGTTAAATGCTTTGCTTCAATATCGAGTCCAGTTTCTTCTTTTACTTCGCGAATGATTGCATCGATTGGATTTTCATCATCCTCTACTCCTCCACCTGGGCTCCCCCAAGTATTGTTATCAGTTCTTCTTCCAAGCAGGATACACCCATTGTGCAAAAGAAGGACTCCAACACCCCAATGATCACCCTTTGGTTTTTGGCTGTACAGTTGATAGTCCATTATCATCTTTAATCCTCCTTATTGATTCCTTCATCCAATTTGGATAATCTTCCGGAATCACATTTCTGTGAGCACACTTACAAATCATTATCGCGGCAGTGATCTCTTCTTTATAAACATGTGCATGCTTTCCTCGTTTCGTGTTAACAATGGTGTAATACATGCCCTTCTTGGAAAAGCTACGGACCACTATAAAGTGGTCCTGCCTAAATACGATTTGTTTGCTCAACGGCATCACTACTTTCTGTCTGTTTTCTTTTCGTGGCAACTCCAACAAAGCGTTTCCAGATTACTAGGCTTGTTATTCTTGCGATTACCGTCCTTGTGGTGAACCATCAAGTTTTTAGTGCTCCCACATCTTTCGCATCTCGACTTTTTGTGCTGAGTATAGGTGCTTATTCCATTCTTGTAGTTGTTGTTATTTTCTCCAGCCTGATTGTAGTTACCCTTTTTCTTCTCGATATCTTCCAATGAGATTTTCTCAATGATGTCATATACATCGATTATTTCGACATTCAGTTCAGTAAACTTACTCATCTTTGTTACTCTCCTCGATATCCTCAACTCTCTCACATAGCTCGTTAAGAGATGATAAAGCACTATCAACTTTTTCGACTATTTCATCCATCTGACGTTTCATCATAAGCTGTTGAATGTTTTTATCGGTTAAGGTGTTTCCAGTCTCTTCTTTGCTCTTATCCCCAAATTCATTTGGAGTTTCGCTAACACCCTGACCACCAATATTTGATGATATCTCAGCCTGCTGTTGCAATCTAGCCTGACGAAGCAAGTATACAGGTTTCGGAGTAGTTGCCCACTCTTTAACTTCATCATCAATATCGGGCATTTCTGAGTATTTCTCCTGCTTATTATCTTCTCTAATATCATCAGGAGTCATTGTACCCATATTATAGTACTTCTCGTGAGCGGCGGCAATAGTCTTAAGAGTGTTAGCTCTATCAGCCTCTTCTCCAATATCAAGCTCATTGAACCTTATCTGCTTATCCTTTATTCCAAAGGCTAAGCGTACAACTCGATTAAATAAAGACTCGAGTTTAGCCTGATGAGGTTCAATTATCGAATACTTGTAGGTTTTATCCAGATCGAAAATCATTCCAGGAGATAGTGTACCACTGTTTCCTGCATCATAAACCTGGAGTCTGTGAGGAGGTACTCCATGTGCTGATATAATTTCATCGCTATTGTCTTTACGGTAGAATCTAAATCCACCGTCCTTCATTTCGAACGCGAGCGGTACGAGTTTTACTTCGCAACCCTTTGGAGTAGTTAACACCAAAGTCTTATGAGCGTTCTGTACCCCCTTGAGGTCTTTCTTGAAGTAACCTTTTATATCCTTTTTAGTTTCCTCGTCAAGTTTACCGCCTTGTACTACAACAGCGAATCTTGGAACTGCCTCATTATTGAAAAAGTTGATGTTATAATCGGCTACTTTGTCATTTCCGATCATTGACTTGAGGGCAGCAACCCAATCAGGAATTCCATACTTTCCACCCATGACATGATAGTTCCTCAAAATAAGAACTTCAGTCATTGGATTTCCAGTATGAGGTTCAATATGATCAGGTCTATCTCCATCAAAAATCTTAAAAATACGTTCATGAGTATTTACTATCTGCATGACGTATTTCATATCAGTGTCCCCTAATGATGGTAAATTCAAGTTTCTTGCTATTCTACATGTTTCTGTAGGCAGTAACTTGAACCTAGCGGGTTCCCCATTTCTTTTACGGGTTAATTCCACAAATACGACGCCAAATGTGTCATAGTTTATCAAACACGATTTAGCACCTTCAATGAAATCATCTATGCCGAAAGAATCCTGGAAGAACGTGTAGAGCTTGTTATCTTTGTTGCTCCACTTTACATCTTTCTTTACAGGATTCCCTTTTGCGTCCACAGTTACTATATCCCACCCTGCGGTAGTTGAGTCGATAGCAATCTGTTTTATGCACCGGGCGTGGTATAAATTTTCCAGTGAGAACTGCTTCATATTTGCAAAATTGAGAGTGGGACGATAAACTCTACCCGACGCATATTGCTCACCAAAATCGTCTTCATCCAAGTCCACAGCGTTGGAATCTCTTTTCTTACGCCTAGCTTTACTCAAATCAAGACGGGCCTTATTTACATCAACGATGTCGCCATTAGAAAAGACATAGGCGGCAACAACTTCGTCATTATCTTCAATAGCGTTTACAATCTGATCTTCGGCCACGTCTTTCACTCCCTTCTATAGTCCTTTTACATATAGGACACATTCATACACAGATTACAATATAATTATAGCCAAAAAATCAAGCCTACATTTAGTAGGCTTAAAGAGTTTCAACAGTGACAATTCCGCCGCTATCATCAATATCATCCATCGAGTTAAATATATAACGTATACCGTCCATTAAGTGATTATTTTTATCTACAGGCTTGTTTCCACCCTTCTCAGGATAACTATAAGAGTTGAATTCTTCAATAGTGTGAACACAATTACTGGTTACATACAACCTAACATGTCCATCGGCAGTTTTCAACCAACTTCTAACCCTCTCGATACCAATCTCGATATCTTTATTAGCTCCTTGAGTTGGAATACCTGCACTCTCCATCTGTGCTATTGCATCTGGATTTTCAGGGTCAACAAACCATACCTCCGGCTTATACAAGTCGTATTTTGGTTTCAAGTAGTGTTTAATAAGAACTGGAGTTTGCTTTCTTCTCTCGTATATTTCATCGAAGATAACAGCATCTCCATTTGGCAAGAACTGTATAAACGGAGTAGCCGCTGGATCTTCATAGCCCCAGTCTTGAGCGGCAAGCGTTCTAAAGTTTGGATTGAATTTAAAGTTCTCCTGCGGGATTACATGAATTGTTTCGTCAAATTCACCATATACAAGTCCATCTCTACCTGGTTTCTTACACTCCCACTGTGCGTCCCAAGTGGCACGGTCCATACCTGTGAATTTGTCAATAGTGTCTCGAATTTCATAGTATCCATCCGAACGTTTTGCTTTCGTCTGACAAACTTCGACTAATGGGCAAGCGAGACAACCACTGTATTTTTCACGGTTTTTCTGAACCACATCCAAAGGAAATTCTTTCATGTAATCATCTTTATTGTCCGAAAAAACCTTTACTGGAGTGTAGTTCTTGGTTACATCATTAGGTAATAATATATAGCAAGGAACGGTTCCACTTCGTTCATCTGAACATGGCTCTATAGTTTCCCAAATACACCACATGTACATTTTGAAATTACGCTGATCTTTTTCATTAATCAGCTTCTGCATTGGTCCATGAGGAAACTTTCTTGTTGAAGTTATTCTTACACAGGATGGAACAGTCTTTGTTGATTTAGCCATTGACATAAATTCCATCAATATTTTCCATTGAGTAAGTTCTACTTCGTCAAAATTAGTTCTTTGTGGATGTGGTCCGTTAACTCCTGACATTGTACCAGGAAGTATACTTATCTCTGAACCGTTGTTCAACTTAGTTCTACTAATCATTGGTTCTTTTGAAAGTAGTGACTTGAAATATGGTTTTTTCAAAATAGAAACGGTATACTGATAACACTTATTAGCCTGATCTTCTATAGCTCCAACAGAAGCAATCTCACATCCAGGTTTACACAAAGCATCTAAGGCATTAAGGATTCCAAAGTTCTGAGTCTTACCCCCATTTCGATTAGCAATAACGAGAAATTTGGATACCTCATCAAAAAATGAGTCAGCAATAAAATCGAATGGAGCACAATGATCCTGACATACTGCCTTAGTTGGAATCCTATAACCAATGATGCTTTGTATAAATCTATGAAGCTGAACTCTATCTTTGCTACTATAAAGATTGGCTATACACCAATCTACATATTGTTGTAGCTTTTGATAAAACACATTAGGATCTATCATATCAGACATTTACATCACCGTCGCATCCTTGATAAAATGTTTTATTTCAATAAGTCTTGAAGGAAGTTCAACCTTTATCAAAATTCTGTTTTCAGTATAATCGAATGCTATCTTGTCAATGTTTTCAATATCAAAAGTTTGTTGAGTTTCAACTATAGTCAAGGTTCTACGCACACCCAAAACTGGATGTGCGTATTCACCCTTCTTGAACAACTTTGGATATTCATCACATAAGAAATCGACCATTATACATATGTGTCTTACTTCTTCTGGACGCTTATCCATAATTGTTACCTCCCTGTGCTACCCATTCCGCCGACACGTTCTCCAGTAGCCGCATCATTATCAGCTTTCAAGTACTTACTGAAAGTACCCTGTCCTATAGCATCGCCCTTCTTTATGACGTATGCTGTGTCATTGAAGTTATAGAATATAAATCCTATATTTCCATCATTGTTGGGATTTCCGTAATAGTCTGCATCGATCTTTCCAGGCGAGTTCATCATCATAATGCCCTTTGTTGAGAGTCCGCTTCTGATAGAAATCAGTAACTCTTCATCATCGAGCATGTATGCCTTGATGTTTGTAAACACGATTGTCACCTTATGCGGTTCAAGCACTATATCAGCTGGAGCTACAAAATCGTATCCAGCTGATTTTGCTGTCTTTCTTACAGGAAGCTGATACTCATAAGTCCCGTCTTCTTTTACTTCGACATATTTTGCGAACGGTGCCAGAACCGGTTCGAATCCCCTTACAGGGACCTTATGAATTTCTGCAACGACTTCAACTTCAGTATCCAGCGGAAGATTTATCACAGAAGTTCCATCCTCAGACTGAAGAACTGCGTTACCTTCTTCATACTGCTTGGTAATGACATACATTCTGCTTCCGTCGACTTTTATCAAGGAATTGTTTTCGAGATCGATTATCTTCTTCATATTAACCCTCCTGCTCGAATTTCTGTATCAAGTAATTTTTGTAAATATGGAAATTGTCTTTGTTGATAGCAACCCCGGCAGACCGTCTATGTCCGCCACCACCTCCCATATGTCTAGCCCACGCTCCGAGATCGATATCATCAACTCTTGAACGTACACTAATAGTATCGTGGTAGAAGAACATAACATAGTCAATGCCATCTTCGTACAGCTTTTCAGCCATCTCTCCAACATCAGTAGAGATAGTAGCACATTTCACTTTCTTCTGGAACTTCTTGATTTCGCCATTCACAGGTACTTCAAAAGTGAAGTCCATTATTCTGCAACTCTTTTCAACTGCTGGAAAAATTATGTACTGCATTTTCTTGTCGAAGTCTGCCATCAAGGCTTTGTCCATGGCGCTGAAAATATCAAATTCCTTGTACATATTCCAGGCATCCCCGACATACTTGGTAAGGAAGTATTCAACTCCAGTATTAGTGAACAGGTTCGAAAGGTTGTAACATTCACGATCGCCCTTCTCAACCCATTGCCACGTATCATAGTCGCTAATCTTATTAACAAGATTATCGAGCTTGAGGAACTTCTGTGTGCCAATAAGTTCGCATACATCTTCCTGCAGGTACTTCCAGAACAACTTCGTGCCGCTTACCCCTTTTTGCTGAGTAACTTCAGCCCAATCGAAATTGTTAAGAGCTAATGCAGTTCCGTGATGGTCGAACAACATAATGCGTCTTTTACCCTTTGAGTTTTCAGTGTTTATAGTGGATATAAGGTTTGGATCTGTGACCGATACGTCAGTAATAAAGATTACTTCCCTATCAGCATAATCCGGGCTAAACAACACTAATTTAACCACCTTGTCAACAGAAGCATTGGACACGTTAAAGTACTTACAATCGCGGAAAAAGTTTTTCGCGATGATTACGGGTCCAACTCCATCCAGATCGTTGTGAGATATTATTGCAACTCTTCTATCAGGATGAATCCCACACCGATAAAAATAATCCTGGTTTAACAAACGCTAACACTCCTTTCTAATCTTAAAATATGTTATGGGTAATGCTAGGATAAATATTGTAATTACTAAGATGTCGAAAACTTTGTTATGTATATTGAATTCTTTCTTAAATACACTTATTTCTGTTGGGGCGGTGTATTTAAAGAAATCCAAGATATATAAAAAATTGAATAAAAATATAGTAAATATTGATAGAGAATAAAATAGTAGAATCACACCAAAAATTGATAACATCATTGTTATCATCACTCCTTATACATCGAAATTCTCAATAGCCGCTATTGTACTGCGTAAAACTTCACTTGGGGTTGTTTCAGCATCAATATACACAGTTTTAGGAAAATAAGTATGAATGGTTTTGTAATATTCAATTACCTTTTTCTGAGTTTCAAAGTTTTCATATCTATCCTTTTCCTTGCTGTTCATACGGTTCATGAGTGTTTCGGGTGAAGCTGTAAGTATTATGTTTAGATTGGGTTTTTTAGTTTCTCTGTCGAACAGCAATATGTCATCAGCACAAACGCCGTCCACCCGCCCATAAACTAAACCAGAAGTAATATAACGATCTACTATTAGTACATCCAGCACTTGTGAGAGTACTGGTAGGTCAAATCTAGTAAAGTTAAGGCGGTCTGCAGAGTACAACATTTGCATTGATCTCGGATCCATTTCAGTCCGAAGGAAAAGAGCTTCGCGAATCAGAGTTCCAATCGCTGTGTCATATCTCGGAAAATGCACAAAAGAAACTCTTTTTCCTTGCTCCTCAAAATAATTGATTAATGCACTTACTAATGCAGATTTTCCAGCCCCATCGGGCCCATCAATGTTGTACAACTTCATAAGTATTCCTCCTTCTTTACATTTATATATACAGTAATTAGGAAAGAAATTTATAGTGGCGTAATTATTTTTTGTGCTTGAAGTAAATACTGTCTTCACTTGTTGCCAGCAATTAACTCATGTATAATTATAAATGTGTGTAGTTTATACATAATTTTACCGGGGGGTTATTGAAAATGCAAAATACGGATTTAGTCACAGACAAGACATTCTTTATCATGAAAGACGGCGACGTAAAAACGTACTACAAGACACAAGTCATTGACGGTCAGCTACAGGTTCTTGTATACGACCGGAACAGCATTACAGGATTATCACCCCTAAACACTCAAGAAGTAAAAACTATCCTCACTGAATACTCGAATGAATACTGCGAAAGACTAAAAGAATTTATTATCTTTCTGTATCACGACTTATTACACAAGGAAAACAAACCTCTTTTGTACGAGTACATAGCTCATATTTGGAACGGAAATGATGAAAAAGCATGGGAATGTTACGAAGAAGATTGTTCACTTCCAGAGCAGTTCATCGCTTACATGCAGGAACTAATAAGTTGTGGAGTTGCAGATCCTGATATAGTAGCATTTTTCAATGTTATCTATTGTGAACAGGAAGTAACTTATCCAAAGTATTCGCAAAAGTGGCTTGAGGAGAACTACTTAATCGCTAAACACTAAAACCAAAACACTAAACACTAAAACTCCAGCGTGACGACGCTGTTTACATAGATTGTAGAACGGTAGTCGTGTACTTGAAAACAAAATAATTTTTGAGGGACGCAAAATTTTACGATCCCTAGTGTTGAAAACAACATCCCAAAATAACATCTAATAATAAATATTATATTACTAGGATTATATACTAGTAATATGGAATATAGCTTATAATAGATGTTACTGAGATGTACGATTCAACACGTGGGATCCGGAAAATTTGCGTGGGTCAGTTAAGGAGCGTTAAAATGCACAACATTCAGATTAGCAAAACTATACCTTATATTGATTCTGAAACTTTTATTTCATTAGGGGCTAATGCCCTATTAGTATTATCATATTTGGAACCGATGTTGACTGACGAATATAAAGGTATACACTTAAAAACTTTGACTGAATCATTACCCTTTAGTCATCGATCTATTCAAGAGTATATATACAAATTGCGGGACACTGGTTTAATTGATGTACAAAATAGAAACGGATACATGAATTTTTACCGGCGAGGGCCTTTATTAATTTTGTTTCAGAATAAGGCGAAGCCTTAAAAAGGGGGGAGTCGGCTCTTTTGCTAGGAACTTGGTTCCCTTTACTTACAATAAAAGTGATATATGATTGTATACCTCCTCGGAGGTTGGAACTCCGGTCCCTTCTGCCTTGACTAGTTGAATCGATAATGACTATGACAGGCTCAGACTTGACTCATGAGCTGAGCCGATTTGTTATGAAGAAAAAATCTTACCGCCCGGCTACTTGACTCCATCGACAGAACGACCATGGACGAAGGACGGCTGGGTGAAAGGACGGTGGAAATCCTTGTTTAAGGGTATTAAGGGGTACGCTCCAAAGAAAAACAAGATTGATAATAGTGGAGATGGATTACTCGAACTAAAAGGCAAGTGGAGAGCTCGAGCGAAACAAACCATGCATTGCATCGCTCGACGAAGGCTGAAACGGCAGGACCAAAGGGACGGATAGTAATATTGGAAGATATAAATCATTAATATACTGCGGTTGGACCCAAACAACTCGTGGATACCTTAGTTTACATAACAACTTAGATCTAAGTTAGATCAAAGTTAGAGTGAATCACTCTAAGTTAAAGTGACTAATTCACGTCAAGTTGGATCCAGCTTATACTACTATTAATGGGGTTGTTAATATAGAAAAATCAAATTTTACACTTTTGTGAAGGGCGGTGATTTTTTGTTTGATACCAACGGGTATAGCACCCATCCTGAAACGGTATGTACAAGGAGTTTTTATAAGTGGCTAAATAAACCAGGACCATGTGATATTAAAAAATGTAGGCATCACGCTTGCCACGTGATAGTGTCTCAAAGTGGAACTGAATATAGCTCAAAAGATATGTACTTCGAGTCAACATGCGAAAGGAGAAAGAAATGATGGATGGAAGTCAGATCCAGATACTCAAGAATATCGCATATCATAACACAATGATGCTCCAGTGTCAAATCACAATGGAAGCTATGAAGGCAGAAAACAAGCAACGTGAACTCGAAGGGAAATCCCTAGCCTATACGGAAAAGCAATTTATTGATTTGATTAACGAATTCGGAATCCATCACAACGCCGTATTGTCTAGGATCCAGGAGTCCTTATGAAAAAAATTAACCGCCGCCCAATCCGGTTCTGGAAAGGAACAATGACTATGAAAATAGACTGTATCTGTTATACATGCTATAAAAGAGAACTGCGTATCGTGCACCGTCTGTCGTCATGACGATGGGATCCCGGTTGTGGCCTGCAGATTTCCAAATAGAAGCGACAACGGGTGAAATACGTGATTTATCAAATAATATGGATACTACATGTCCGTATTTGATTGTTGATACTAACAAAATTATGTGCCACTATACGTTTAGACCTTACGTCGAACGGATGGACGAATGCACTCATACTAAAGATCATAAAGAGTGTATTCACTATAAACGTCTGAAGGATCTAATGGAAAAGGTGAATCAGCTAAAAGAGGAGTCTGCGTCTTGTAACGGGTGGAAACTGAGTATTTGCGACAAATGTGCGGACAAAAACTGCGGAAATTCTAATTTTACGGGCGTGTAGTTCACTTTGTCATTAGGGCAAAATATTAAGGGCGTATAATTTGCTTCCTGCAAAAAGC
>ERZ795046.852-NODE-852-length-34000-cov-5.654264_pt1 | contig 34000 bp, 23 predicted proteins | sample MGYA00375130_ERZ795046 | MGnify/ENA primary metagenome ERZ795046 (study PRJEB30175, sample SAMN05720202) | activated sludge metagenome | isolation source: anaerobic digester from wastewater treatment plant | place: Japan | collected 2015-05-15 ...
CCAAGCCGCTGCTGGAGCAGCTCAAGCCGGGCGGCAGGATGATTATTCCGGTTGGCAGCGAGTGGGGCGTGCAGGAGCTGGTCTTGGTGGAAAAGGACAGCCGAGGAGACATTCGCAGACGTTCTGTAATGCCCGTGCGGTTTGTCCCGCTGATACGGGAGAAAGAATAATTCTATACAGAGACGAAGGACCGCAGGCGAAAAACGCAGCGGCCGTCTCTGTCTTTTAAGCCGGTTTTCGAGCGGCGGAGGCGCAGAAGCGGCCCATTAGCATCATCACGCGGTTGAGTTTGTCGGCAGAGCCGTCCATTTCCGCATAGGCGGTGATTAACTCAAGCAGTTCGGGATCGGGGTCTTTGCGTCCGTACTGATGGGAGGTATTCACAATGCCGGCGTCGAGCCCGTACTCCATGGCCTTGGCGACATAGGCGCGGCAGATGCCGATTTTGCGTCCGGGCAGGTCTCGGCAGCAGTTGCTGATGCCCAGCGAACAGTGACAGTGCTTCAGTTTTGGGTCGCTTTTGATGCGCTTAATCGTTTCAAAGGCACGGTAGGTGTAGCCGGGAATGCCGGGCTCCATCGGCAGGTCGATGGCGATGGGAAAGACGGTAGAGTCGAAGAAGATTTCTTCGGGCTTGAAGCCGTACTGCATGGCTTTGTCATAGAGACTGTGGGCCAGCTGGACGAGCTCCTCGACGGAATGCGAGCCGCCGGGACCTTTGGGACGGCCTTCGGTCACCAGCAGGCCGATGAAACGGAAATCATACTGCCGCTTGAGGGGCATAATTCGATCGGCCGTGAAGACTTTGATGGAATTGAGCAGCGGGGGTTTGACGGGCTGGTCGGTGTTGTACCATTCCTGCAGGCCGGCGATGAGAACGTCATTGTTGCTGGTATCGATGCAGACAGGGACCCCTTTGCCCCAGCGGCGGACAAGTCTGACATATTCTTTCATCATTCGCACGGCGGTTTGCGGATTGTCTTCCCCGAAGGCGTCAAGGTTGACGGCGATATAGTCGGCTCCTTCATCGGCCTGGGTTTCGATGAGGGCCTGGATGTACGACAGCGGGCCGCTTGGGGCGGTATAGGCGTTCGGGCCGAGGGCGTCCAGTTCTTTCATCACAGCGCCGGTTTTGGGAATCGAGGCATGGATGGCTTCACCGATTTGAATCAGAGGTGCGTGCATCGTATGGTCCTTTCCGAATAGATAGTTGATAATCGAGCTCGTATGTTCAAGGGACGGGATGCGCGGTTTGTTAATGCGGGTGCGGAGAGTCTGCCGGCCGTCGGGCTCGGTAAGGGCGAATTGATAGACCGTTTCGCCGACGCAGATGCGGTTCAGGTTGTTGCCGCAGAAGCCGTTGACGGCTGCATCCCCGCAGGGGACATTGTCGAGGCCTTTTTCGCATTCCCCGATGGTGCAGCAGCCGAAATTTTCGGGCAGATAGCAGTCGCCGCATTCTTCGCATTCGAACAGGAGGTATTTAACGGGTTTTTCGACGGCGTTAAAGAGTTTGTAGGTGCAGTTTTGTTCGTTCTCAGCCCGGAAGAAACGAAGCGTTTTTTTAAAGGCATGAAAGCCGATATGGTTTGGGTCCAGCAGGAACCGGTGCATAAAGTCAAAGAACCGTTTGCGGACGGTTTTTGTAGGGGTTGAGAGCGGGGTTTGCCGGCCGGCGTCATCGTAGAGATAAAAGGTCTTTTTCGGGGGCCAATAAAGGTTGTCTTTGAAGGGCTGCCAGTCGGTTCCAATTTCAGCCGCACGACGAAGAATACGGATAAAGGTTGGGTAGTCGTGGACGCCGCCGACATCAACGCCCGCGGCACCGAGAGCTCGGTACATCGCAATCTGCTGTGCAGCCCGCTCGATGTGCTGTTCAACGGATTCAGATTGGAGTTTGGCCAGAAGTTCATCGCTCACGAAGCATCCCGGCAGCTTGATTTCGTGCATCAGACGGGGAGCAGGGGTAAGTGTTGTGAGCCAATAGACATTTCCGATAACGGGAGTGCGGATATGATTGTCTCGGAGATACTGCATTAACTCGAGGGATTTTCTCCAGTCCCAGCCGACCTGAGTGATGAGAAATTGGGCGCCGGCGGCGATTTTCTTTTCCATTTTGTAGTATTGCTGCATCAGGGACGGCTCGGTGTATTTGAACGGCGATACGGCCGCGCCGGGAAAGAACTGATGGATGGAATCCCACTGGCCGGGTTTGGCGTTCAGGACGGCTTTTTGATTTTCGCGTTTCATCAGCGACAACAGGCCGAGTGATTCGAGCTCGAAGACCCCTTTGGCGGTGACGGGTTTGTCGCCGGTAAGAGCAAGGATGCTTTCGATGCCGCGCTGACGATACCCAACCAGAGAACTCAGGAGCGAATCTGCGTTGGCATCTTTGCAGGTCAGATGAGGGATGATATCCAGATTGTCTGCAAGGTGATTCCGGTCAAGGACGGCAATGACATCGGCGGGGTCGAGGTTGGCGATGCCGCCGGGATTTTGAGGCAGCGTGATGCCGGCTAAGATGAAGTCGGAGGGGATATCTTGGCTCCCTTTTTCCTGATATTGTTTCAGGAAATTCAGAATAGGGGCAAAACTATAGTTAGGGCCGCCGGTTAACTCGGCAATGACAGCAAATTTTTCCCTTTTCTCTAAGATTTGTCTGAGAGTTTGTTTGCCGGTCATAAAGGATTCTCCATTGAGCTGGATTCCCGCCTTCCTTCTTCGCTGAAGCTTCGAAGGACTGGAGGCGGGAATGACAGCAGAACGTATTTTCTGCTCCAGTATTATGCATAAAGCCGGAGAAGAATAAAGGACGGAACTCTTTTTTTGGGGTTTTTGTTTTTCATAAGGATGTTTTCCAGCGGGTTAATCAAATTGTGGAAAACCTGTGAACAACATTTCTATAAAAAATCTTATACAGGGAAAAATGGGTCTGATTTTATTTAATCTAACTGAAAAAAAATGAGAGAATGAACGGCTGCGAGATTTTTCTGAAATGATTTTTTCTATAATTTGTTTTACAGAAATAAGTTAGTTTAGAATAAATATTGAAGCGGTATAATATACCGACCGGTCAGTATGCTCCGACTGTTTTGTTAGATTTTGGTGTATTATGGAGAATGCAACGATAGAATTGTGAATGATTCGTGGATAAGTGCGTTTTTGTAATTTGAGATGTTTGCAGTTTTCTTAAGTTACGGACTGCAAAAAGGATGCAAGAGGGGGCTTTTGGGAAAAGAGTTCTTGACAGATTCAGTTGATTGAATTAGGAAAACAACAGTGAAACAAAAAGAACTGAACTTTACTTTACAGAAACAGGAGGTCAAGCCATGGACCAGAATATGGAGGGTCAAAATCCGGCCGCTGCACCCAATGAAAGCGCAACCCCATCCAAGGATGCTTTGAATCTGGCGGTTTTGTGCCATGTGCTGGGTTTTTTTACGAGCTTTCTTGGGCCGCTGATTTTATGGCTGATGAAGAAAGATGGTGATGCTTATGTGGAACATCACGGACGAGAGGCCCTAAATTTTCAGATTACGCTTTTGATTGCTTATCTTGTCGGCGGGATTTTGAGTTTTGTCTGCATAGGATTTGTAATAATTGCGGCGGCGTGGATAGCAGATATTGTTTTTTCCATTTTAGCGGCGGTAGCGGCGTCGAAAGGGCAGCGATACCAATATCCTGTATCTCTGCGGCTGATTAAATAAAAATAAGGGGAGAAAACGAGACGGCATGTCTTTTTCCTGTGAAAGGAAAGGACGTGCCGTTTTGCTGCGCCCGCAGACCGGAAGAGTCGTTGCAAAACCGCCGGGCGTTGTTATGATGGCCCTGATGGCAAAAGATAAGGAAAAAGAACATCCGTTGGGTACAGGACCAATCGCCCAGAACAAGAAGGCCCGTTTCGAGTATGAAATCGTTGAAACGGTCGAGGCGGGGATTTCTCTGTTGGGAACCGAGGTCAAGAGTCTGCGTGCCAAACAATGCGATCTGGAGGGGGCCTATGCGAAGATTCAGGATGGGGAATGCTGGCTGATTGGCTGCAAGATTGCCCCGTACCTGCAGGCGGGCGGGACTAATCATGACCCCGTCCGAAAGCGAAAACTTCTGTTGCATCGCAGCCAGATTCGCAAGATTCGAAGCAAGCTGGAGCAGCGTGGATTTACACTGGTGCCGCTGAAAGTCTATTTCAATGCCAGAGGATATGCCAAAGTGGAATTGGGGCTGGCGCGTGGAAAACGTCAGTATGACAAACGGCAGAAGATGCAGGAACGCCAGATGAAGCGGGATTTGGAAAGGGGCAGGAAGAAATACAAAGGGAAATTTTAAATCCTAAACTCCAAACCCTAAATCCTAAACGAAAAAGGAAGAAAAAGGGTTTTTAGAAAACCAAACCGGAGAATACCGATGGCTGATGAAAAAAAGATTATTATTGATGAAGATTGGAAAAGTCAGGCCCAGAAAGAAAAGGAGCAGCTGAAGGCGCAGGAGGAGGCCTCCAAGAAGAACGGCCCGGAGAAGGGGCCGATGGAAATGCCGCCGGCGGATTTTCTGGGACTGGTGAGCATTCTGGCCTCGCAGGCGTTCTATGCCCTGGGGGTGATTCGCAGTGCGGCGGATAAGGACAAGGAGATTGAGCCGGACCTGCCGATGGCACGATACCATATCGATTTGCTGGCGATGCTGGAGGAAAAGTGCAAGGGGAATCTGACAAGGGAGGAGCAGGCCGTCCTGACGGAGACGCTCTCTCAGCTGCGGATGGTGTTTGTGAAGCTGTCGATGTAAGGGGCTTTGGGCGGCTATGATGAAGCCAAAGCGGAGGAAGGGGATTGACGGTCTTTATTGTGCGGCCGAGTTGAATGGTACGGTTCATCCATTTTCAAGGCCGGGGGAAACAAAGAGCTGTGAGTACAATTCTGGACGAAATTCTGGCTCATAAGAGGCGGGAGGTGGCGGTTCGGAAGGAACAAGTACCACTGGAGGAACTGCGCAGGAAGATCGGCGGGCTTCCGAAGTGCCGCAATTTTTATCAGGCGGTAACGAAGAAAAATCCCCGCGGGCTGAATGTGATTGCGGAGGTCAAGAAGGCCTCTCCATCGGCAGGGGTCATCCGAGAGCATTTCGAGCCGGTGGAGATTGCGCGGATTTATGAGCGGTGCGGAGCGGACGCCATCAGCGTCCTGACGGATGAAAAATATTTCGGGGGAAAACTGGAGTATCTGACGGCGGTCAAAGAGGCCGTGCGTCTGCCGGTGCTGCGGAAGGATTTTATTGTGGACGCGTATCAGGTGTATGAGGCGCGGGCGGCGGGGGCAGATGCGATTCTGCTGATTGCCGAGGCATTGCCGCAGGGCCAGATTATGGATTTGATGATTCTGGCCAATCAGTTGACCCTGACGGTGCTGCTGGAGGTGCACGAGGCGGATCGTTTGCTCCAGATGCGCAGTCTCATTGGGTTTCCGCAGAAACACTACAGTGTGCTGGGAATCAACAACCGGGACCTTCGGACAATGAAGGTGGATTTGAATCATACGCGGCGGCTGGCGGAACTGGCGGACAATCGCCGGGAGGTGATTGCCGAAAGCGGGATTCATACGCGGCAGGATGTCGAGATGCTAAAGGGATTGGGGATAGGAGGAGTGCTGATCGGTCAGGCCCTGTGCGGGAGCCGCTCGATTGAAGAAAAGTTTGAAGAACTGTTCGGCGGCGGGAGCGCATAGGTGGACGGTCTGATTCTGCTGAGTATTGGATTGGTGATGGGGCTGTTTGGGGGGCTTTTGGGAATTGGGGGTTCCATTGTGATGATACCGGCGCTGACGCTGGTGTATGGAGAGAATCAGCACTTGTATCAGGCGTCGGCAATGATTTGCAATTTTTTTGTGGCCGCTGCTTCGATGGCGGCTCATTGGCGGGCGGAGGCCTTTGTCAGGTCGGTCTTGAAGCGGATGCTGCCGGCGGCGGTGGCGGGGATTGTTGTTGGGGTGGCCCTGAGCAACTGTCGGTGTTTTGAGGGCTCGAACAGTTTTTACCTGGCTCGGATGTTTGGGGCCTTTTTGGTGTATGTGGCGGCGTACAATTTGTGGAAATTCTGGTCTCCGCCGGAACCGCGGAGGAAGCCGCCGGCCTCAGAGCAGGTTCGGGGGTTTTTTTCAGCGGGAATCGGGTTTTTAACAGGCGTCGGCGCGGGACTTTTGGGAATTGGGGCGGGGACTGTTTCAACGCCTTTGCAGCAGTTATGTCTGAAAATGCCCCTTCGAAATGCAATGAGCAATTCGGCGGCGGCGATTGTTTCGATGGCCTGGCTTGGGGCCATTTATAAGAATGCAACCCTGGCTGAGCATGGAATAGCAGTTGGGCAGTCCATACGGATTGCTCTTTGGGTGCTGCCGGCTGGGATGGTTGGGGGATATTTGGGGGGTATTTTGATGCACAAACTGCCGAAAAACCTTGTGCGGGCGGTATTTACGGCGGTTTGTCTCTTTGCAGCATACCGGCTGCTGACGGTCCAGCCGAGCCGATAGAGGGCGAGACTCAAGAAAGAAGGCACTGACTATTTTCTTTAGACCACGGGCTTGCGCCCGTGGCTTTATAGCGAAAGGCTTTTTGAAGTTCTGCAAAAAACCGCATTTTCCTTAAAAAATACCAAAGTCTGGGTTTGTTTACATCTGATAGAAAGAAGAGATTCCGAGAGCAATAAAGGGATATATGGAGTCTAAAGATACATTTTTGAAGTTATTTCTTGCTCACAACACCCATTTGTTCAGTTTTATCCTGACGCTGGTGCCGAATTATTCAGATGCGGAGGATTTGCTGCAGGAAACAGCTTCCCTGATGTGGGAAAAATTTGAAACCTATCGTCCCGGAAGCAGTTTCTGGGCGTGGGCGCGTCAGATTGCCCGGTACAAAGTCGCCAATTATTATCGGGTGAAAAAAAGCCAGTTTCAGCTGGACGAAGATTTGCTGGAGGATTTGGGGGCGGCTCATGAACGGATGGTCGGCCATTTAAATGAGCAGAAAGCAGCATTGACCGGCTGTCTGAAAAAACTGCGTCAGGAGGATTTGAATCTAATTCGGATGAAGTATTTTCAGAATCTGTCGATTGCCGAAATTGCCCGCCAAAGCAATCGGTCGATTCATACGCTCTATAAGCGAATTTCCTTTATTTATTTTCTGCTGCAGGACTGCGTACAGAAAACCCTGGCGGCGTGGGATATCCGGTATGAATCAGAATGAACGCATCCGGTTCTATGAACTGATTACAGCGTCTGTCGATGGGACAATCAGTCCCGAAGACTTTGCCCGTCTGAAGGAGATTCTTCGGCGGGACCCCAGGGCCCGTGAGCTGTATGCCGATTATATGACGATTTTGACCCACATCAGGACTTCGCCGGAGCTGCAGGAGCCGATAGAGGCCGAAAGCGGCGAGGACAGCGGGCTGGATATGGAACTGTGGGCGGCTCTGGCGGCGTCAGAAAAGACAGCGGAAACGATAAACCTGCCGAAGAAAGAGGAACCAGTCTTGGGGCTTGAGCGGAAGGAAGGCCGGCGAGAGCAGCCCGTTATCAGTCGTCTGTCGCTTTATGCCCTTCTGATGTCGTCGGCGGCTCTGATTTTTTTGGTGGTCTATGCCTTTTTATTCACGGGGGTTTCACGGCCGACTGTGGCGCGGCTGTCGAAAACAGCCGGAGCGAAGTGGGGAGATGGGAGCGGACCTCTCAGCTGGGGCAGCGAACTGAAGACCGGGCCGCTGCATTTGGCCGAAGGGTACGCAGAACTTCTTTTTGAGGGCGGAACGACGCTGGTGGTGGAGGGGCCGTCATTGCTGGTTCTGGAGTCGGGCAGCCAAATCTTCCTCCAAGAGGGCAAGGTGGTGGCGAAGATGGAAGGAGGAAAGGAGGGTTTCGTTGTTCGTTCGCCTTCAGCCAGCGTTGTGGACTATGGGACAGAGTTCGGGGTTCAGGTTCATCCGACAGGCCATACAGAAACCTATGTGTATGAGGGACAAGTAGAGATTCGGGATTCGTCCAATCCGGTTCGTTTTCGACAGCGTCTTCTTCTCAGTGCCGGTCAGGGGGCGGAGGCGGATGCGGGCAGCCGAATTGCCGTCAAGCAGATTGACCCCACTCGTTTTGTCCAGACGGAAGAGATGGATGTCCGTTTTCAGGCACAGAAAGAGGGCGGCTATTATCGATGGAAGGCCTATTCGTATTCGCTTCGCCGCGACCCCTCGCTGGCGGCCTATTTTCCATGTGAGCGTCTAACGCCGGATTCCGATGTGCTGGAAAATGCGGTGTCAGAGCGGTTTGGAGTCGGATACGGCCGACTGGGGGACGGCTTTGCCGCTGCGCCGGAGTGGACGAGCGGGCGATGGCCGCAGAAGGGGGCGATGCGGTTTGAGCGGCAAAGGGGACAAAGGGTTCGAGTGCCCTCGCATCCGGCGCTGTGTCTGACCGGACCCATTACGCTGGCGGTGTGGGTGAATCTCCAGGAAAACACGGAGGCGCTGGGCGGCCATATTCTTTCGTGTCGAGACAACAATCGGGTCAATTTCCAGCTCAGCTATTTCAACGGGTGGACCAGCGCCGGCCAGGAAGAGTACACGATACAGTTTCTGCGGTATCAGACTTTTACCAAGCTCAGCAGTAAGCCGCTTTTGCTGGAGCCGGGGCGATGGACCTTGCTGGCGGTCACGCATGACGGCAAGACGGTGTCGTTTTATGTCAACGGGACGCTCCATAGTACCATACCGTATGTGTATCAGGCGGAACCGGCGGCGGCGGATTTGCTGATCGGCGATGTGGATGTGCCCGGGGTGGATTATTCGTTCAAGAGATTTCACGGGATTTTGGATGAGGCGGCGATATTCAATCGGGTTTTGAGCCCGGAGGAGATTCGGCAGATGTATGAAGCCGGAAAGCCGTGAGGGGATGGGCGTGCGATTTTAGCGGAGGTGTGATGAAGCGATGACACAAAGAAGCGGTGGGGAGAAAGTGAGCTGTCAGATGGGGGTGTTTAGACGGAAAAGCGAGGGTGGTTCCGGTCCGGGAGGAAGGGAACCTTTATTTCTAAGAGGCGGTTTTTAAGGGAAAGGGTCTGACGATGAAGAGGATGAGAGGCGGAATTTTGGAATTGCTTGTCTGGCTGGCCTGCGGGGCAGCCGCCGCGGGATGGACAGGGAGCGTGTATCAGGGTGTTTACATAGACGCAGCAGAAAGCAATACGGCGGCAGTCAGCGGGCAGAGCCCGTGGAACAGCGGAACGGGAGATACGGCGGGTCTGTGGAAGCTTCGCAACACCTTTGGCAATGAGATGATGCTGTGGGAGGCCAACGGGAACACCTCCTATTTGGGGGATTGTCCAATGCTGGTGACGACGGTTTCCGGACTGATGCCGGGATTTCAGTATGCGGTTTCCGTGGTGTACTGGAATCCATCGGGGCAGAATATTCGTCTGTTGGCGGGTTTGAGTTCGGGCAGTTTGAGTGAATTGAATACAAACAACGGCAGCAGCCGACAGACCGGGGCGGTGGATGCGGACCGGTATGAGTATGAAGGTCTGATTGGGACGGTCCAGGCGGACGGCGCCGGAACAATTCGGGTTTATATTGACGACATCGCCAATACGTACCGAAGCTGGTACGACGGGCTGACGGTTCGGGCGCTGGGGGCTTCGGAACCGAATCCGGCGGACGAGGCGGTGGATGTGCCGGGCGGGCAGAATCTGACGCTGCAGTGGGCGATGCCGACCAGTGCAGCCAATCCGAATCAGCCCAGTCCCTACGTCAGCAGGCATTATTTGTATTTGCGGAAGAATGACCCGAATTTGGCAGGAGTTGTTCCGCTGGACGTTGCGGTCACGTCAAATCCGGCGGCTCAGAGCCGAACGGTGTTTGTAGAGAACAACGCTGTCTATTACTGGCGGGTCGATGAGAGCATTCAGGGGTCGGGACCGAATGACCCCAATACGGTTCGGGGTGACGTGTGGTCGTTCCGGACGACACAGACGATTCCGACATTTGAGCCGCCGTACGGCAGTCAGCCCAGTGGCGCGGCGGTGTTTGTCGGACAGCAAATCACTTTAACAGCGCAAGCGGGCGTTTCACCCGGTCAGGACAATGCCTTTTCTTATAAATGGTACAAAGGGCCGTCCGGTGTAACGACTAACCCTGTGCTTAATGAAGCGGGGCATATTGAGGGGGCGACGACGGCGCAGCTGAAGATTTGGGTGCAGCCGGGCGATGAGGGATATTACTGGTGCCGGGCGACGAACAGTCAGGGCATCGGCAATTCCGCAGCAGCCCGAATTGTGCTCAAGAAGCTGCTGGCTCATTACACGTTTGACGGGACACTGAATGATTCAGCGGGAGCTAATCACGGGACGATGGGCAGTCCGGTTTATACGGCCGGCATCAGCGGCCAGGCGCTGGTATTTGACGGGACGCAGTCGATGAGCATCGGAACGGGCGGGTATCCGAACGGCACGGAAGGGGGCGGGCTGTCGGAGGGGACGGTTTCGTTCTGGATTAACTCAAGTGTGACCGGAGCACACAGTTTTATCGGCAGTGCCAATGCCGCCGATGGAACGATGCTGAATATCCACTACTCCAATGCCAATGCGGTGCAGCTGTATGTGCGGAATGCTGCGTCCAGTCAGATGCTGGTGCAGTTCTCATCTCCCATCAATCTGCGGAACGGGCAGTGGCATCTGCTGACGTTTGCGTGGAACAGCGGGATAGGGCAGGGCTGGATTTACCTGGATGGACGTCTGGCCTACACCGGGACCTCCACGGCGGTCAGCGGCTTTACGGGCTGGCAGTATCCGCTGACGGTGGGAGCGTTCAATAACGGAGGGACGCCGGCTTCGTTTTATAACGGGGCGATGGATGACCTGCGGGTGTACAACTACACGCTGACGGCGGCGGAAGCAGCGCAGCTGTATGTGGATTTTGTTCCCGGAGCGACGATTTGTCCGACGGCGCCTGGATATGATTTTGACGGAGATTGCCGGGTTGACCTGGCGGACCTTGCGGAATTTGCAGTCGGCTGGATGGACTGTGGTCTGATTCCGGCGGATGCATGCAGGCAATAGGGTTGAGAGAGAAAGACATAAACAGGAGAAGAAACCATGAAAACGGCAAGATATATAGGCAGTTTGATTTTGATCGGGCTGTTGTGCGGGAGTGGGTATGGGGCGCAGAGTTATCTGGACGCCCGGGGCGGAGCGAGCGGCAATACGGTGAATGCAGCGACAGGCAGTCCGACGGACTGGTGGGTTTCCTCCCCGGCGCAGGATAACCTGTGGGGTCGGCGGACGGGCTTCGCGAACAATCCGAGTTTTACGCTGGGCGGAGACAGCGATATTCTCGAATCGAGCGGAACCGCAAGCGGACGAGAAAACAGTCCGATGATCAAGACGACCATTTCCGGTCTGCAGCCGGCGATGTACTACAAATTGTGGGTGGTGTACTGGTCGGCCAACGGTCAGAACTGGTGTGTTCGGGCGGGTCTGACGTCGTCGAATCTGCCGCTGTATGACTTTACCGGTGCGGCAGGAGCGACGGCCGGGACTCGCACAGGCAAAACGGAAGGAGACCGAAACGAACTGACGGCGTATCTGGGCTATAAACCCGCCGGCGCGGACGGAATACTGTCGGTGTTTATCGATGACAAGCCGTCGGATGCCTCCCAGGGCGGCTGGTATGACCGGACGTGGTACGACGGACTCCTTTATGAGGTGTACAATGTGCCGTTTGCTCCTTCGCCGGCGGACGGAGCGGTGAATGTGCCGACTTCGACGGCAGTGCTGTTGTTTACGCCGATGCGGGACCCGAATCATCTGAATCAGGAGAACCCGAAGATTCTGCTGCACAAGGTTTATTTTGATGATGACCCGAATCTGGCGGATGCGGACGATTTGCTGGCGACGGTGCCGGCGGGACAGAGCCAGACACAGATGCCTGCCTTGCAGCCGAATAAGACGTATTACTGGCGGGTCGATGAGATTCTGGATGATAACAGCGTAGTAACGGGTGTTGTCTGGTCCTTTCAAACGGTCAAAACGATGCCTGATTTCAATCCGCCCATCGGGTATCAGCCGGTTAATACGGCGGTCTTTGTCGGAGAGGATGCTGTGCTGAGTGCGGCGGCGGGCATCGGAAACTTTACGTATCAGTGGTATAAAGGGACCTCCGGGGATACGAGTCAGCCGCTGTCGAATGAGCCAGGACACATTTGGGGAGCGAACAGTTCCCAATTGACGATTGCTGCGGCAGCGTCGGATGAAGGGCTGTATTGGTGTCGGGCGAGCAATGAACTGGGTTCGGCGAATTCCAATGCGGCAAGCATTGCCGTCAAACGGCTTGTCGCCCGCTGGACGATGAATCAGTCGGATTATCAGGCAGGGCAGTATCTGGATGCAAGCGGAGAAGGGCATGCGGCCGTCCCGAACGGAGCCCCGGCTTTTCTGGTGGGTGCGGACGGACAGGCGTTTGGGGCTGTTCAGGTGAATTCGGAAAACGGATTTGCCGATGCAGGAACGTGGAATCCTTCCGCTTACACCGGGCAGATAACAGTTTCGCTGTGGGCCCGATGGAACGGGCAGACGGAACCGGCCAGCTGGCAGGGACTGATTGCCAAGCGGGCTTCGTTTGCGGCGGACGGAATGATGTGGCAGCTCGAGGTGGACCAGACGAATAACAACGTGGTGTACAAAAACGGCAGCAATACGGCGATTTCTTCGGGGCCGCTGCCGATTGGGCAGTGGGCGCACGTGGCGGTGGTGTTTGACGGGACGACGGCGGCGCTGTACCGCAATGGTCAGCAGGTCAGCAGCGGAGCGGTTCCGTTCAGCACCGGCGCATCCGCCCCTGTTGTCATCGGCGCCACCGAAAAAAGCACGGCGGGAGTCTTCAGCTGGCCGTTCTCCGGCGGGCTGGATGATGTGCGGATTTATAATTATGCTCTCGATGCGGCATCGATTGCCCAGCTGTACGCGGATTTTGTGCCGGGTGCATCCGTTTGTGTGGACAATCCGGAGATGGATTTGAGCGGTCCGGAAGGACAGGCGGACTGCAAAGTGAATTTGTATGACCTGGCGGAAATTGCGCGGCAATGGCTGGTTTGCAATCTGATACCGGCATCTGCATGTGAGTGAAAGGGAAGAGAATGTTCACAACGGGGTCTGTGCCGTTCGGCACAGGCCCCCTTTTGGGGGGACTTCCGATGAGAGGACCTCAGAAAGGCATCATGATGAGAACGGCTGGATGGATTTGGTTTTGGCTGCTTGGAGTCCGTGTTTGGACGTTTGCCGGACCGCTGGTTGTGCTCAATGACAACGGCGGATGGTGCTGGTATCAGGATGAGCGGGTGATTGTGCAGGGACGCAAACTGATTGTCGGCTCGATTGCCAACGGGGCCGGCGCCGGCGGCAGTCTTCGAAACGGGGATATCGAAGTAGTGTCGTACGACCTGGACAGCGGGACGGCGGTTCGGGTGACGCTGCATGACAATCTTCAGGCGGATGACCATGATGTGCCCGCATTTTTGGAACTGCCGGACGGCCGGCTTTTGGCGATGTACACGCGGCATTTGTCGGACAATCTGATTCACCGGCGCATCAGCGTCAATCCGTTTGATGCGACGGTCTGGGGGAGTGATGTTCAGCTGACGCGCGGAGCCAGCACGTCGTATTCGAATCTGTTCCGACTGGCCGGTGAAAACGGCGGCGGACGGATTTATGATTTTTATCGGGGAGAGAATTACAATCCGAATTTTATTGTTTCGGATGATAACGGGCAAACCTGGTCGTATGGGGGTTGGCTGCTTCGAAAAGACGGGCAGCGTCCGTATGTGAAATACGCTTCCAATAATTTCGACAGGGTTTTTCTGGTTTGCTCCAACGCCCATCCGCGGGAGTATTACAGCAGCGGCTACGGCGGGACGAGCATTTTTGCCGGCTATGTCTATCAGGGCGGGCTGTATCGGATGGACGGGGTGAAGGTGCGGGATATTACGACGACGGATGCGGCGGCGCCGGAAACACTGACAGTGGTGTATGCCGGGGATTGGACGCATCGGGCCTGGCCGACGGATATTCATCTGGATGCAGACGGCATGCCGGTGATGATTTTCTCCGTACAGGTTGCCTCCAGCGGAACCTTTGACGGCAGCGATTTGCGGTATTTTTATGCCCGGTGGGACGGCGGTCAGATGCGGACGTATCCGCTGGCGTATGCGGGAACCGCGCTGTATTCGGCGGAGAATGATTATTCGGGGCTGGCGGCGATTCACCCGGAACAGACGAATGTGGTTTATATTTCCACAAATGCTCATCCTGTGACGGGCCAGCCGCTGATCAGCGGGGCGGATGGGAAGCGTCATTATGAGATTTTCCGCGGCATAACAGCCGACGGCGGGGCGACCTGGACCTGGGAGTATATAACAAAGAACTCAACCGTGGATAATCTTCGGCCGATTATCCCCATCGGGGGCGAGGGGACGATTCTGCTCTGGATGCGGGGGACGTATTCGACATATACGAGCTATAACACGCAGGTGGTTGCGATGTTTGACCCGGAGCCGATTTTGCCGTATGAGCCGGAGATTCTCAAACAGCCGGAGCCGGTGAGCGTTCCGGCAGGCGGACGGGCCGTTTTTGAGGTGGAGGCAGCGGGGCTGGAGCCGCTTTCATTTGCGTGGTATAAGGTCAACCCATCCGGTTCGGATGTTCTAATCGCAGAAGGTTCACCGGTTCTGGTTCTGGAGGAGGTGGGGACCGGTGATTTCGGACGGTACTACTGTGTGGTGTCGAATTCAGCCGGCTCGGCCATTTCCACCTCGGCAATGCTGATGAAGGCGGATTTGCTGGCCTATTGGCCGCTGGACGGTTCCTATCAGGATGTCAGCGGAAACGGATATGATGCGGTGGGCGTGGGGAGTCCCTCGTTTACAACCGGCTATTTCGGGCAGTCTGTTTCTCTGAACGGCAGCAGTTATCTGAACTGCACGAACAGCGCTGATTTAACGCTGGCCGGCGGCGGGACGATTTCCGTCTGGGTCAAAACCAGCGGATTGAGCACGGCGTGGGCGACAATCATCGGCAAGGGACGGTATTCCTGGCGTCTGTGCCGAAACAATTCGACCAATTATGTCTCCTTCCATTTCAATTCTCCCAATTATGAGTTTCAGGCCAATGGAGATATTCCGGTGGTGGACGGGCAGTGGCATCATCTGGCGGCGACGTATGACGGAGGGAGTATTCGGCTGTATGTAGACGGACAATTGGATGCTTTTGCCCTGACATCGGAGGCCGTCAATGAACGAACAGACCCGGTGTATATCGGGAACCGGTCGGATGCAGCCCGATACTGGACGGGACAGATTGATGATGTGCGGATTTACAGTTTTGCGATGAGACCGGAGGAGATCGGGCTGCTGTATGAGGAAGGGCGGGCGTGTTATCGGATTGAGCCGTTTGATTTTGACCGGAACTGCCGAACGGATATAGCGGATTTGGCGGTTTTGGGAGAACAATGGCTGGACAGCGGCTGGGAGGGGGATGTGTGTGTGAACCGTCCGGAGGCGGATTGGACGGGAGCTTCGGGTGAGCCGGATTGCGTCGTAGATTTGTATGAGTTTGCGGAGCTGGCATCGGACTGGCTGTCCTGTACGATGGTTCCGTCTTCGAATTGTCTGTGAAAAACGTGTGTGAGGTGTGTTAGGAAAAATGTGAGCATATTAGAACAGGAGTTGTAAACTATTTGTGGAGGAAAGAATGATGAAAAGGTGTGGTTTGATTTGGCTGATGCTTCTTCTGGCCGGTGTGCCGGTGTGGGCGGTGATTTATGTGGATGCCGAAGGCGGCGCATCAGGCAATACAGCCCGGGCCAGTGACGGGGATGTTGATGCCTGGTGGACGACAGCTACCGCTCCGGACGGGTTGTGGGGCCGAAGGGCGTTCGGGTATGACCAGCAGGGGGTATTCAACGGCACAACGAAGGATATCTTTGAATCCAGCGGTACCGGCAGCGGTCGGGAAGACAGCGTCGCAATTCTGACAACCGTCTCCGGCCTGACGCCCGGGCAGCTCTATCAGGTCGATGTGGTCTATTGGTCCTCGAACAGCCAGAACTGGTGCATTCGGGCGGGATTTGCTCTGGACGCGATGCTGCTGTTTGACCGGCTCGGGGATGTCAACAGCGGGGCGATTGCAGGCACTCGGATTGAGGGAATTCAGGACGGCGACCGCTGGGTCTTTACGGGAACCATCGGAACGATTGCGGCGGATGGGAACGGCCGGATACGCGTCTATCTGGATGACAAGCCGTCGGATGCCTCCCAGGGCGGCTGGTATGACCGGACGTGGTATGACGGATTGGCTTTGAAGGAAGTGCCGGAGCCGACGACGTGTTTGCTGGCTGCGGCCGGGGCTCTGCTGGGGATTCGACGCAGGAAATAATTACTTTTTCTGTACATGAATCGATGTTTGAAAGCCGTCTCAAGTAGGGACGGCTTTTTTCTTTTCTGGTTTAGCGGAAGCATGTTTGGAGATTTTCGGGGAAATGAGGATTGATTTCGCCGTTCGGAGCTTGGTAAAATATATCCTGAATGAAGCAGCAGGGATTGAGGAATGAAGCGGTGGATTGTCATCGGGTTTTTTCTGACGGGCTTAACGTATCAAGTCTTTGCCAATCCTATAATTGTTGTTGACCCTCTCAGCAGTTTTTCCTTTTGGCTTGTTTTGAGTGCCGCCGAGATTGTGGAAACGGGGATCGAGACCCTTCTTTTGCTTTTCTGGGGGATCTGCCTGAAGCCGGTGTATGCGGCGCTGTTTGTCGGGAACCTGCTGATTTATTATTTTTTGTTTCGGCCTCTTGCAGATGCTGTACCTCAGATTTGGATTGCCGAGGCGGTTGTTGTCGGCCTGGATGGGCTTCTGGTTAAGCTGATTTCTTCTGTGGAAATGTTCCGGGATGAGCCGTTTTTGCCTCTGAAGTGGAGGCATGCCTTTCTGATTGCGGCGGTTGGGAATGTTCTGTCCTACTCGGTCGGATTGATAGGGGGATGACCTTCTATCTTTTTGCAGAAGAGGGTTGTTTCCGGAGTTTTTGGACGGCGGAGGCAGCCAGTGCCCGGAGGTGAGGCAGGGCGTGGTCCAGGAACATCTTGTAGGCCCGGCAGAAGTAACTGGGGGTTTTTTCCGTTCCTGTTAGGGGGATTCGGTCTTTGAGGCATCCGCCGCCGCACAGGTCCAGGTAGCGGCAGACCAGGCAGGAGTCGGCGATTCGGCGTTTTCGGCGGATAAAATTCTGCTTAACCGGGGAGGCCGCCAGCTGTTCGAGCGGGGTATCGAGGAGACTGCCCAGACGCGTTTCCGGTGTGACAAAGAAGTCGCAGCAGTAGGCACTGCCGTCATGCTCGATGACCAGATAATCGCTGCAAAGCCGTCCGAAGATGCATTCAGCGGGAGGGCCGCCCGCCAGAACATTTATAAAGTTGTCAAAGGTGCGGACGCTGAGTCTTTCCGTCCAGCCGTCCCGCCAGCGGTCGAAAAACCGGCACAGGAAGCGGCCGTATTGCTCGGCGGTAATGCTCCAGGAAGCGGGCTGAGGGGGATTATCAGGGTCGATTTCAAAGCAGGGGACCAGCTGGAGGAAGGTAAATCCCTGTGCTGTGAAGAAGTCAAACAGGAGGTCCGGCTCGGTGATATTGCGGTCGCTGAGCAGGACAAGGATGTTGAATTCGACGGCGGCCTTTCGGCAGCAGTCAATTGCCCGGAGGACTCGGCTGTAGGTGCCGCGGCCGGCATGGTCTTTTCGATAAAAATCGTGGATTTCCTGCGGACCGTCCAGACTGATGCCCAGAAGGAAGTTGTGTTCGGCGAAAAAGCGGCACCAGTTGTCATCGATAAGGACGGCGTTGGTCTGGAATGTGTTTTGGACGGATTGTTCTTGGGTTCGGTATTGTGCCTGGAAGTGGACGGCTTTTTTGTAGAAATCCAGCCCCATCAGGGTTGGTTCGCCTCCCTGCCAGGCGAATGCATTCATAGGAAAACGCAATTGAAAGTACTGTTTGCAAAGGGTTTCGAGGACAGCTTCGCTCATCCGGCAGGGCGAGTCGGGAAAGAGGGTCTTTTTGGGGGTATAAAAACAGTACCGGCAGGCCAGATTGCAGTCTGGCCCCGCCGGTTTGATGAGCAGTGTAAACGGCTGAACCATCGTTCGGTTATCCCCTGGCTCCTCTCAGAATAACCCGGTTTCCGTCCGTCCAGTTGTCGCGATAGTAAGTGACGGCTTCAAAGGTATCGCCGAGGGAGGCCATTTTGTCATTCAGTTTGCTGCGAAGGTCCTGCAGGGTCGTCTGGTACTCCGGATTGGGCACCAGATTCGTCATTTGATAAGGGTCGTTTTGGTTGTCAAACAGGAGCTCCTGCGGCGCATTCGCCCGGGAGATGCGGAATCTGGCATAGGTAAAGCGCTTGGTTCGGACGGCCCGCCACTCGTGGCCGACATCCCAGGCGGCGGTGGCCCCGGTTCCCTGCAGAAAGGCGAACTCCGGCTGCGGACCGGATTGTCCCAAAGCCAGATGGGCCAGATTCATTCCTTCCCATCGAGAGGGGATGGGCAGATCGAGCAGGCCGAGGAATGTCGGGGCGAAATCGACGGCGGACAGGCAGGCATCGGAGACGGCACCGGCCGGGATATGCCCGGGCCATCGAATCAAAAAAGGAATGCGGGCCGCCTCTTCATAGAAAATGTTTTTGGCGCGGCGGCCTTGTGAACCGAACATTTCCCCATGGTCGGAGGAGAAAACGACGATGGTGTTTTCGGCCAGGCCGCTGGCGTCAAGAAACTGCATCAGCCGTCCGAAGTTCCAGTCGAGGTTGGTTGTCATGGCGTAGTAGTTTCGTCGCCACTTTTCGAGGGAGGCACGTTCAGCGTCGGACAGTCGAGCCCAGTTGTCTGCATAAGGGTCATTGGTCGGTTTGTAGTTGGGCGGGTTGGGCAGAGAAGTCTTTGCGAACATGTCCCGATATTCGGCGGGGACGTTTTCGTCGTTCCACGGGTCGTGAGGCGTGCCCCAGGACAGAACCATCGCGAAAGGCCGGGAGGATTTGACGGCATTGCATTGGAGCCAGTTCATAGCCAAATCTGTCTGGGCATCGGGTTCATAGACGCCGGGGCCGTAGTAGATTTTTTCTTTGGATTCAGTGTGGTAGTAGGTGTTGTAGTAATCGTGATGGAAGTTATAGGCGGCCCAGAAGCCGTTAAAGCCGAGCCGGTGAACGCCGCGCGGGATAAAAGAGTTATTCGGGTTGTCATGGTCGCCGAGAACGTTGGCATACAGATGCCATTTGCCGATATAGGCGGTTTGATAGCCGGCGCGGGTCAAGACATGACCGAGGCAGTCCTGATTGGGATTGAACCGCAGCTCGTTGATGACCAAACCGTGGCTGGTGGTGTACTTGCCGGTCATCAGCGTGGCCCGGAAGGCCGAACAAACGGGGGTGTTGGCGACAGTGTTGACGAAGTTGGTGCTTTGGGCGGCAAACCGGTCCAGATTCGGAGTGACGGCTTGGCCCGTATAGTGGGTGCCGTTCCAATAGCGGGCATAGCCGCAGTGGTTAAGTCCCAGCTGGTCAGCAAGGACAATCAGAAGGTTCGGTTTTGGGGTGGAAGAGCCGGCGAAAAGGGAAGGGGCCATTCGGTTCAAAAGCAGCCCGGCGGCTCCGAGTGTGCCTTGTTTAAGCAGGGTACGGCGATTGATTTTGTTTGACGGATTCATTTCCATCTCCTGTGTGTCATCTTAACAAAGGAAGCAGCGAATGAAAACGGTTTCTTCCATTTCTTCCATATTGCTGAAGGGTTATCTTCGCAGGGCGGTTTGATACAGATGCTGAATCTCTTTTTCAGAGAGGGCTCGATTGAAGAAAGCGATGTCTGTGATGGCACCGGAAAATCCAGTCCCGAGTTCATCGAGAGAGCGTCCGAAGGACAGCTCTGTGTACCGTTCGAGCGGGGTTTCCTGAGGACGGGCGGATTGGGCACACAGTCGCCCGTTCAGGTACATTAATTTAAGAGCTCCCTTGGCGTGGGTGACGGCAAGAAAGTACCACCGGTCCGGCTCGAGGGGACGGTCGCTGAGAATGGAATTGACTTTTTGAGCGTCCGGCCGGCGATTCGGATAATAGGCGCTATGTTCCAGCCTGCCTTCTTCGGTGATGCGCAGGATTCGGTAGTAGGAGTTTTCCGGGACGGCAGGGATGTTTTGAGCACTCCGGTGAGACCAGATAAGCTGGGGCTCGATGCTATCCGGCCGGAGCCAGCAAAGGACAGTGTAGTCGCCGGAATCATTTTCAAAGATCGGCCATACTTCGGAGATTCGGACGGACTGCTGCGGCATCATTCTAAGGGCGTAGGAAGGACCGGCCGGACTGGAGAAAGGCCCTTGAACAATTTGCGGTTCTGAGGAAAACTGAATCTGCAAGCCGCTTTTCCCCGTGATGTCGGAGAAGGTTTGGGGGAGTTTTTCTTTGAGCCGAAGATAAAGGAGCGGCTCGAGGGTCTGGACGGATGCTTCAAAAGGTGAAGGAATCCGATAGGTAAAATCCTGGACTTTCGGGGGGATGAGGGCAAGGATGTGTCCGGAGGCGGAGGCGGCCTGAAAGGCGGTGAGACGCACGGCTTTTTGGGAAGTGCGAAGGTCGGAACCGAGACGCATTTCGACAGACCCCTCGAGGACGTGGGCTTCGGTTTTGGCGTACTGGTCCATCAGGACGCCGAATTTGGTTCCATAATCAAGGATGCAGGCGGAGGGGGTTCGAACCGTAAATCCTGCGGCGTTTTTGGGGACATCGGCGGTCAGTTTCCCCTGAATCAAAAACAGCTGGTTGTCGTTTTCCAGACGGAATTCAGCGGGACCTTCGAGAAGAACAAAGGCACCTTGCTCAGTGCGGATGCGTACAAGTCCCTGCTGAAGACGAAGGGTCTGTTTTCCGAGCGAAGCGCCGGGGGAGTACTGTTCAAATTCTTCATCAAAGCGTGCCTGAAAGGTTTCGAGAATTTGTCCATGCTGGGTATCGCGAACCGGCATCCAGTGCGTATATAGAAGAAGCATCAGAGCGGCGGCAATCGAGGCAAGCATCGGCAGCAGACTGGTTTTGCGGAAGGTCGAAGAAGGTTTGGGTGTCGGAGCGGGAGCGAGGGGAGTCGGAGATTCTTTTTTGATTCTGACGGCCGGAGAGACTTGCTCCATTTCGGCCAGAGAGAGCCACAATTCCTGCTTGAGGAGACCTTCTTCGTCTTCTTCTGCCAGCTCCCATTGAAGGATGCCGGGGGTTTTTTGGAATTGGGCGGTGTTTTCAATGACGGAAAGATAGAAGGTTCGCACGTCAGGGCGGGTCTGGAGGAGTTTTTCGAAGGACTCAAATTCCTCCGGTGAGACCGAGCCGTCGAGAATCCGGAGGATGGTTTGGGTGATTTCAAACTTTTCACGAACGGATTCCATCAGGAGTGCTCCGAAAGGAGATTTCGCTGAATGCATTCGAAGAGAAAACAATGGATTTTGGCGAGGTTTTTATAGATTAATTCGATAGACTTTCCCCATTGCAGAGCAATTTGTTTGACCGGCAGGGCCTGCTGATATCGAAGATTGATCAGCAGCCGCTCCTTTTCCGATAACCGTCTGATGCAGGTTTTCAGGGCTTCAACCCTTCGAGGTTTTTCGGTCTGATGCTGCGTGTAGGTTTCTGAGAGAAGACGGAGGGTTTCAGAAGAGTACCGCAGAGGAGTTCGGGCGGTTTTTCGACGATGCTCCAGGATGAGGAAGTAGGCAATTTTACAGCCCCAAGCGGTGAAACTGGTTCCGGGTTTGAATTCCTCAAATTTTCGCCACATCATCGAGGACGTTTCCTGAAAAATGTCTTCGGCATCGGCGGAGTTTGGGACCATCGTGAGAATATAGGTATAGATTTCGCTTTGGCTTTGGGTGTAATGGCGAAAAAAGATATCTTCTTTACAAAGATTTTTCTTTTCGTCTTGTTCTGCCGTCATTAAAGGTCTTCCTGCATAGTTAAAGATTCTCTCCAAAATTATAACCGTTTAGTTCTTGTTATTTTGTATAAAAATGGATGAGGATAAGGGGATATTGTAGATATATATAATCTATTTTTTGTAAACTTCAACCAATTGTCTTTTTTCTAAGTCTATTTTTGTTAAAGGTTTTTGTTTTTTGGGGTGTTTTTTTGAGATTTCCCTTCCAATTTTTCGAATAAGAATCAAGTAAAAGTAGGAAAGCTTGGAATCTTTCCAATTAAGTGTTTTGTGGATTTGGACGTTCCACAATAAGGGTTATTGAAAGGAATTTGAACGAATGGAAAGAAGGTTCGGTAAATATGCTCAGGTCAGGGAGGGACAAGCGAAGGGGTTTACATTAATTGAGCTGCTGGTGGTGATTGCCATTATTGCTCTGCTGCTGGCGGTGCTGATTCCGGCGCTTTCCAGAGCGAAGCTTTATGCCCAGAAAGTGCTTTGTACTAATGATCTGAAACAACAGGCATTAGGAACCCTGCTGTATTCGAATGACAATGATTCGCAAGTACCCCTTTTTAAGCCGGAACAAGGGGCCACCTTGTTCTGGCTCTGGGATGTTCTTTTTGAGACTACCAATCAACTCTCGCATTATGCCGGTTTCGACGACAATAAGACATTCTTTTGCCCGGCCAATAAGGTCAAGCGCTATGATGATGCTCGTTTTTGGCAATTCAGCTGGCTGGGAAGCGGACCGTATCCGAATCCGGTTCCGCTTCGGGAGGAGCGGGGGTTGAATACAAAGGCGTATTATCGGGTCTTGCCTTATATTTACATGTTTGAGGCAATGGTTGATTCTTCAGGGACTTTACGCTCGACGCAGACTCCGGAACTTGTGAATCCGCGTGAGAGGGCCAAATGGATTCGCCGGATTTCTCAGATTCAGGCCGCCAGTTCTCGTGAACTGATTATGGACGCGGTTATCAGTAATGGAACGAACCGTCAGACCAGCAGATTTGACCAGCTGACGGAGGGCGGGATTGATGAGCTGAGCGGCGGGACTCTCTGGGACAATACGAACCATTTTGCCCGTCAGCGAAACAATGTATCTTTGCTGCCGGAAGGGGGAATTGTATCCTTTGCAGACGGACATGCCGAGTGGCGGAACTTCTCGCGGATGAATCCGCGGGTTGCAACGAACAATATGTGGTTCTGGTGGTGATGATTTTTCAGAAGCGGCATTTTTAGATGAATTCGAACAGTTCTCAACATGCAAGATTTTTACGGCTGTATGCGGGCATCCAGACGAAGCTGTTTGCTTTTATTTTGTCTGTGATTCATAACCGCAATGACGCGGAGGAGCTGTTTCAGGAGACAAGTGTGATTTTGTGGGAACGGTTTGAAACATATGAGCCCGACAAGCCGTTTGCCGCCTGGGCATTGGGAATCGCCCGCAATAAGGTTTTGGAATATCTGCGGGCCAACAAGCGGTCTCGGAAATTGTTTTCGGATTCGGTTTACGGACAGATTCTTCGGATTGCTGAAGGAGGGCAGGACGATATCGGACAGCGGGTTTCCGCCCTCAAGTCCTGTCTGCAGTCGCTGAAGGATGTGGACCGCAAGCTGATTTCTTTCCGTTTTCATGAAAATATACCGGTGAAGCTGCTATCGCAGTACACAGGCCGTTCGGCGGATTCGCTGTATAAGAGTCTGTCTCGAATTCTTCATTTTCTGAAGTTGTGCATTGAGCGAAAGGTTGCCAGCGGGGCGATATGAATCCTTCGGACTCATTAAAACCATACCGGAAATATGAGCTGCTGCTGCGGCTGATTGAAGGCGATTTGAATGATGCGGGTCTGGCGGAGCTGGAACGCTGGTTTCAGAGTTCAGGCGCGGCGGAGGAGTATTGGGAGTTTATCAAGAATTATACAGCCGTGAAGATTTACGAAGAGTCACGGCTGGATTCTGCGGATTCTGCAGGACCGGCGGACAGTCTCCTGAATGCAGATTTATGGCAGGCGCTGGCTGAAGATGAGCAGACGGCTCCGGAGGTTCCGGTGTCTAAGGAAACCCTCGATGCTGTATCCGCTCCTTCGAAAGAGATTCCAAAGACCCGTCCGCGGGTGAGCAAACTGTCGATTTATACGCTGATTCTGTCAACGGCGGCGATTCTGATGGTGGTTGTTTATGCTCATCTGGTGACATTCCGCCGCGGGGTGGAAGTGGCGACGCTGGAGGACAGCATTCAGGCCAAGTGGGGAGAGACGGACGGGGCTTTAAAGGCCGGAACGCGTCTTGCGACCCGCAGGAGTCATTATCTTCGCGGCGGAGTGGCGAGTCTGAAATTTGACAACAACGCACTGGTGACTGTGGAAGGCCCCGCCGAGTTTGAAATCGTGTCAGAGGACCGGATTCGGATGCAGTATGGGCGGCTGTACTGCATTGTGCCGCAGGAGGCACTGGGATTTTCCGTCGTAACGCCGACGGTGATGGTGGTGGATTTGGGAACGGAGTTCGGGGTTCAGTCGGACTTTAACGGGACGACGGAACTTCATGTGAGCCGCGGACTGACGCGTCTTTTGGCCGGAGACAAGCAGCGGAAGGTGAGTGTCGAGGCCAAAGAGGGAATGGGCTGGCGAGTGTCCGGCCTGACGTCGGAGGTTCAGGAGATTCCGATGGCAGATTCTCTTTTTGTTCGTCAGATTAATTCGAAGGCGAATGTGGTCTGGCGGGGGCAGAAGGCCCTGAGTCTGGCGGATATTGTCGGGGGAGGCAACGGATGGGGGACCGGAACTCCGGAAATCGGGATTGACCCGCGCAGCGGCAAGCGCGGGGAGATTCGAGGCGAGGACCGGGAAGGAAGCCGGGAATATCGGTCTCTTGCCGGCGAACGATATATTGACGGGGTTTTTGTGCCGGAAGGCAGCCGTCCGCAGGTTGTCAGCAGTCAGGGGCATATTTTTCAGGAGTGTCCGCCGACCAATAATATTTTCTTTGCCGAGATTGTGAATGGAGCGGCGAGGGACCTGACGACGGCGATTTACCGGAAGGCCACTTGTCAGATAGGGGGGCGGGAATTCGGGACAGCGGATTATCCCGGTCTCTTTATGCATGCCAATCTGGGGATTACATTTGACTTGAAGGCGATTCGGAAGGATTTGCCGACAGGATTTCGGTTTACTCATTTTGCAGCGGAGACCGGTTTGTCTTCGGATATTGATCGAACGCCGAATGCAGAGGTGTGGGTTCTGGTGGACGGGCAGGTGCGGTTCCATACGCGTCTGCAGGACAAGAGCCAATTTGTTCCGATTCGGATTGAGCTGAAGGAGACGGAGCGGTTTCTGACGCTGGTGACGACGGACGGCGGAGATGTGGACCATCCGGGCCAGCCGGGAATGCGGGCGACGGATTCGGACTGGTGCGTTTTCGGCAATCCGCGGCTGGAGATGTGAGCACGTTTTTGTGTACAGATGTGATAGGAGTGTGAAGTGTGTGTGAAGTGGAGTGTGTTGTGAGGAGTTTGGGAGAAGTGAATTCATGAACCCTTATTTTAGTGGAGGAAAGAAGCGATGAAGAGCAGGATTCTTACGGTATTGGGAATGATGTGTATTGCGGCGATGTCGGTTCAGGCATCGACCATTGCGTACTGGCGGTTTGAGGAAGGCCCGGACCGGGCCCAGGTTTCGCACGGCGGGCTGCCGGACGGTGTTTATTATGAAGGGACGGCCGACAGCTCCGGCAACGGCTATGGTCTTTCTGTGTGGACAGAAGGATGGGCCGGGTATCAATATCGGAGCGATGTAGGGATTTCGTATGTTCCGCGGACAGGCCAGCCCAATCAGTTTGCCGTCAAGAACACCGGCGGATATCCGACTCTGTTTACGAATCCCGATGATCCGATTCGGACTATTACCCCTTCGGCCTTTACGATTGAGGCGACTTTCAAGCTGGAAAACGGCGGATGGCGGACGATTGTAGGCCGGGACAGCCGCGGGGCTTTTGCGGGGAATCCGGACCTGGCGGCATTGTATTTCCAGGCGATTCCGGGCAACGGCCTTGCCATCAAGTTCTGTGATGTTTCGGGCTATTGGCATGAAGCGGTTTCGGCTTCGAACATCTTTACGGGATTTGACTGGGGCACAAATCCGGACGGCATCGGCGTTCCGTGGTACAGCATGGCGGCCGTGAGCGACGGTTCAACGCTTTCGCTGTATCTGCTGCAGATCGGCGCCGGAACGGGCTGGCAGCTGATTGCCCAGACGAATATCGCGGCCAGCGGCAGTCCGAATACCGCGCTGACGATGGGACAGGGCAGCGGGTCTGACTGGATTGCCGGCACGTGGACGGTCGGCCGCGGAATGTATGCCGGCGGTCATACGGACCGGGCGTACGGGTTCCTGGATGAGGTTCGGATTTCGGATGCGGCTCTGTCGGTCAGCGAATTTCTGATTCCGGAACCGGCCAGCATTGTTTTGATGGGTTTGGGTGCTATGGGACTGCTTCGTCGCAAGCAGTAAGGAAAAACGGAAGTTTTGCAGGAGACAGATATGAAAAAGGTGTGTATGGCAGCGGCAATTTTGTGTTTGATCAGTGCTCCTGTACTGGCCAACACGGTTGCTTATTGGCGGTTTGAGGGCGGAACCCCCGCGTCTTGTGTGGTTCATACAGGGCCGAACGGGGTTTATTATCCGGACATTCCGGATGTGTCAGGGAACGGCAATCATCTGTGTGTCTGGCAGACCTGCGGAGGCGGCGGATATATCTATCGCTCTGAAGTGGGCACGCCGAAACTTCGTCTGACCGGAGAGGCGAATCTGCTGAGCGTGAAGAACTCCGGCGGGGGTCCGGCAATGTGGTGTTCGGCCCCTGGGCTTCAGTATATGACGCCCGCCCAGTTTACGGTAGAGGCCATTTTCAAGCTGGAAAACGGCGGCTATCGGACGATTGTGGGACGGGACAGTTATGGAACCAATACGGCGGGCGCCACAAGGAATGCGGCGCTGGCGGCTCTGTATTTTCAGGCAGTTCCGAACAATGCATTAGCGATTAAGTTCTGCGATGTGGCCGGCTATTGGCATGAGGCCGTTTCCGAAACGAATATTTTCACCGGTTTTGATTATCCGACAAATCCGGACGGCATCGGGGTTCCGTGGTATGCGATGGCGGCCGTCAGCGACGGCAAGACCCTGTCGCTGTATTTGATGCAGCTGGGCGTCGATACAGGATATCGGCTGATTGCTCAAACGGATCTGACAGCCAGCGGAAGTCCCAATACGGCCCTGACGGCCGGAGCCGGAGACGGTGGGGACTGGGATGCAGGCGACTGGTCGGTGGGCCGCGGACTGTATAACGGCGGCCATACGGACCGGGCATACGGCTATATTGATGAGGTACGGATTTCGGATTCGGCTCTGACCCCGGCTTCGTTCCTGATGGGCTCCAGCGCCTATTCGCCGTCTGTGCAGCTTCAGCCGGATTTGGTGCATAACAATGTCCAGGCAACCCTTCAGTGGAAGGCCCCGCGGGATCCGGATTTGAATTCGAGCAATCTGGTCAATCCGGCGGTTGTGGATCAGTATGTGTTTGTTGGTCTTGCTGACACAACGGACCCGAATCTTTATTATGTCGGGGCCACCGGGGTGGATCCGGACAATATACCGAACTGGTCTTATCAGATGACCTGGAACTTTGATAAGGTCTATCGATGGGCCGTTGTTGCTGCTCTCGAAGGCCACCAGCAGTCGTTTACGGTCGGGCAGAGCACGCTGCTGAATGTGGACCCGAACAACCCCGTCAGCGAGATTTGGACGTTTGAGTCGCTGTACTCCTCGCCGGTGATTACGGAGGATCCGACAGGCGTGACGGTGGATGCGGGCGGAACGGCTGTGTTTGAAGTAGGAGCATTCAGCGTCAGTCCGGCCGTTTACCGGTGGTACAAGTCAACGGATAAATCGAATGCGACACCGGCGGATGATGTGCAGGTGGGCACCAGCAGTCCGACGCTGACGATTTCCAACGTGTCTGTTGCGAACGAAGGATTCTATTACTGTGTGGTCAGCAACGACAGTCCTGTCACAGCAAGTTCGGCACCGGCCTATCTGGAAGTCAAGCGTCTGATGGCATGGTATGCCTTTGAGAACAATCTGGATGATTCAGTCAACGGTTATCATGGAACGGCGGTCAAACTGCCGATGACCTATGAAGCCGGTGTGCAGGGACAGTGTATTTCCCTGAACGGGGTTGATGAAGCGGTCGAGATTCCGCGGACCATCCAGAACGGTATGACGATTGCGATGTGGATTAAGACCACCTCCACGGCAGGTGTAGGCAACGGCTGGTTTGACGGAAACGGACTGGTGGACGGTGAGATTGCCGGCTACAACCACAATGATTTCGGTACGGCCCTTCGGGACAGCGTGTTCTGCTTCGGCGTCGGTGATGTCAGCGGCGCTTACGGGAATGTTCAGTCCGCGAAGGTTGTGAATGACGGCCAGTGGCATTACTGTGTGGCAACGCGGGATGCCCAGAGCGGCGAGATTCGGGTGTATGTGGACGGGTCCCTGGAGGCGACCGGCAGTGCTCCGCTGGGCACCAAGGACGAACCGCAGGTTTTGCGGATTGGGTCCCTGCAGACCAACCTTCATTTCTTTGCCGGTCAGATTGATGAGGTGAAGCTGTACAACTATCCGCTGTCTGAGACAGAGATAGCGGCGATTTACAATCTGGCGACCGGCCGGTCGGTCTGCGTCACCTCGGCTCGTCCGGATGCCAAGTATGACCTGAACGGCGACTGCATTGTGAACCTCGGAGACCTCGCTCAGATAGCGGCTCAGTGGCTCAACTGCGGTTTGTATCCGGATTGCTTGTAAGGAACGTCTTTTCGGTAAGGCGGATCCAGTTGGCGATGGGAGAAGCGGATGGAGGGAAACCTCCATCTGCTTCTTCTCTCTATTTGACGCGAAAGGGAATTGGAAAAGCAAGTTCAAGAAGATGGGGGGTATTCAGGCCTCTGTTTGCCCCGGCGGGCAAAAAACCTGAATGGCCAAAGAAGTCCCTCTGTCGGCCGGCAGATAAACGGAGACTATCTTATGCGCAAAAGCCGAAAAAACCTGTGGATTATAATGTTTTGGATTGGGTTGGCCGCATCGGCCGGTTTGCAGGCGGCGGCAACCTATACAAATCCGATTATTTCGGAAGTTGGGCCGGCGGACCCGGCGGTTCTTTATTATGAGGGAATCTATTATCTGTATCCTACGGGAGATAATGTCAGTTATCATGTCTATACTTCGCATGATTTGGTTCATTGGAGCAAAGGGCCGAAGGTTTTTGTACCCGGCGGTGTGAATGTCTGGGCGCCCGATGTATTTTACAATCAGGCGGACGGAACGTTTTATCTGTATTATACGCAGGATTCCAAAATAGGAGTGGCGACGGCAGACAAGCCCACAGGGCCGTTTGTAAATCAAGGCGTCCTGCTGAACGGCTTTATTGATGCCCATCTGTTCCAGGATGAGGATGGCAGCCTTTATCTGTATTTCAGCGATGTCGGGCATATTTATGTGCAGCGGATGTCCAGTCCGACGCAGCTGACGGGCACTCGGCAGATGATTCTGCAGCCGTCCCAGTCGTGGGAGATGCAATGGGGGTCGGTGACGGAAGGGCCCTGGATGCTCAAGCACAACGGGCTTTATTATCTGGTTTATTCGGGCAGCGGCGCGGATTCACCCTATTATGCAGTGGGGTATGCGACGGCAGCAAATCCAATGGGTCCGTTTACAAAATATGCAGGCAACCCGATTGTTTCCAGCGGCAACGGTGTTTACGGGCCGGGGCATGGAGCCATTGTGAAGGATGCCCGGGGGAATTTATGGCATATTTATCATCAGAAGACGGATACGGAAATCAGCTGGAATCGTTTTATCTGTCTGGACCCAATGTGGTTTGACGGACAGGGGATTCTGCACGGGACTGCTACACGCGGTGTGCCGCAGCCGGCACCGGCTGTTGCGGAGAATGCGGGGGCGGCGGCGTATTGGCGGTTTGAGGACGGCACAGCGGGCAGTTTCGTTGTTCATACGGCCTCCGATGGAGTGTACGCTCCGGATATTTTGGATGGGACGGGACGAGGAAATCATTTGAGCGTCTGGTCCACGGGCGGAGGCGGCGGGTATGCCTATCGTTCGGAAGTCGGCGTAACCCCGATTCCGCAGACCGGGGCTGTGAATGCGCTGAGTGTGAAGAACACAGGCGGCGGGCCGGCGATGTGGTGTTCGGCGGACGAGCTGCAAACGATGAGTCCGGCGGCGTTCACGGTCGAAGCAATTTTTAAGCTGGAGAATGGCGGATACCGGACGATTGTGGGCCGGGACAGCTACGGGACAAATACGGGTACACCGGCGTTGTCGGCGTTGTATTTCCAGGCGACGCCGAATAATCGGCTGGCGATTAAGTTCTGCGACGTGTCAGGGTATTGGCATCAGGCGGTTTCGTCTACAAACGTTTTTAGCAGTTTTAACTATTCGACGAATCCGGATGGAGTGGGGGTTCCCTGGTATGCGATGGCCGGTGTCAGCGACGGCCGGACACTGTCGCTGTATCTAATGCAGCTGGGGGTGGATACGGCCTACCGGCTGATTGCACAGACGAATATAGCGGCCAGCGGCAGCCCGAATACCTCCCTGACGGCGGGGGCCGGCGACGGCGCGGATTGGGATGCAGGCGACTGGTCGGTCGGACGAGGGCTTTGTGACGGCGGACATACGGACCGGGCCTACGGGTATATCGATGAAGTGCGAATCAGTCAGGCGGCTTTGGCGCCGGAGGATTTTCTTTGCAGCCGTCGCGGGATGCCCGGTGTGATGGCCTACTGGCGGTTTGAGGAAGGGCCGGCGGATGCGCGGGTGCCGCACGGCGGACTGGCCAACGGTGCATTTTATCCGGCGGTTCTGGATGCTTCCGGCAACGGCAATCATTTGTCCTGCTGGTCTGATACCTTTGCCGGTCATATATATCGAACGGATGTGCCCGCCTCGGCGGTTCCGCAGATTCAGCAGACCAACCAGTTCGGTCTTCAGAATGAGGATTTGCTTCCGGGATTGTTTACCTCTTCGGCGGGACGGTCGGATGTTCTGCTGAATCTGGAGACGTGGGAGCCGTTTGCCTTTACAATTGAGGCCTCGTTTAAGCCCAGCGGCAGCGGCTATCGGACGATTGTCGGCCGTGACGGAAGGAATGTGGCGACTGTCAACAGTTCTTTGGCGGCGCTGTATTTTCAGATTCTTCCGACGGATGCCGTAGCAATTAAGTTTGCGGATGTATCCGGCTACTGGCACGAGGCGGTATCGGCGTCGGGTGTGATTCGCTATGACGGTCGGTGGTATCATATGGCGGCGGTCTGTGACGGACGGCAGCTGCGGCTGTATTTGAATGATACATCCTCCGGGCTCGGCTATCAGCTGGTTGCTGAAACGAATCTGGCCGCTTCCGGCAGCCCGGATACACGGCTGGTTGCGGATGATTCGGTCGGGACGGACTGGCACGGCGGCGGCTGGTCGGTCGCACGGGGGTTGTATAACGGAGCGCATACCGACCGGTTTTTCGGCCTGATTGATGAGGTTCGCATCTGCAGCCGGGCGCTGGATGTGTCGGAGTTTCTCTTCTATGAAGTCAAGTATGCCGGCATCCTTGCAGAACCGGCGGACGTGACGATTCCCGAAAACGGCGGGCAGGGGCAATTGTTCTTCTCTCTGAAAAATCCGCCTGCAGGGACTGTGACGGTGCATCTCGCTGAACAGCTTCAGCGCGGGCAGGTGGTGCTCGACAGGACTTCCCTGACCTTTACGCCGCTGGACTGGAATGTGCCGCAGGCGGTTTTGGTGACGGCAATTGACGACGAGGAACTGGAAAATGACCGGCAGGAGATTGCTCTTTCGGTGACGGTCGAAAGCGTCTCGGATCCGGAGTATGACGGGCTGGAGGTAGAGCCGGTGATTGTGACGCTTCTTGATAATGAATGCGGTGCGATGGGATACGCCGTCTCCGACTTTACGCTGGATTGTGCGATTGATATGGAAGATTTGGTCTATCTGGCGGAGGAATGGCTTGCATGCACGGTGCCCGGTCAAGACGGATGTGAGAATCGAAGCGGACAATAAACCCACCTGAAGGTGAAGATGGGAAAGGATAAGGTATGAAACGATTTCGGAATGCCTGGATGACAGTAATTTTGCTGACGGCTCTTTTGGGGACGACGGGATACGGATGGACGCTCAAGCAGGCCCCGCTGATGACTCCGTGGGCCCAACAGGTAAATCCGGCCGCTGTTTTGCCGGAGTATCCGCGCCCGCAGATGATTCGTTCGGAGTGGATGAATCTGAACGGACTCTGGCAGTATCAGCCGGGCAATGCGGGGGACCCGGTGCCGACAGGGCAGACGCTGTCGGGAGAGATTCTGGTTCCGTTTCCCGTGGAATCGGCGATTTCCGGAGTGATGGAGCACCATGAGCGTCTGTGGTATCGGCGGACATTTACGGTGCCGACCGACTGGCAGGGCCGGCGGATTCTGCTGCATTTTGATGCGGTGGACTGGGAGGCGGAAGTCTATGTCAACGGTACGTCCGTTGGGGTTCATAAAGGCGGATATGATCCGTTTACTTTTGATATTACGCCGCATTTGACCGGCAGCGGGCCGCAGGAGGTGATTGTGCGGGTGTATGACCCGACGAACAGCCAGGCGATTGCCTGCGGCAAGCAGGATTTGAATCCGAGCGGCATCTGGTACACGGCGGTCACGGGCATTTGGCAGACGGTCTGGCTGGAGCCGGTGCCGGAGGTTTCCATTGAACGGCTGAAAATTGTGCCGGATGTGGACAATCAGCTGGTGCGGGTAAAGGCGATTGTTAACGGTTCCGTGCAGGGGCTGACCGTGGAAGCCGTTGCCTTTCAGGGAACCGAGAAAGCCGGCCAGGTGAGCGGGGCGGCGGGTGAAGACTTGAAGCTGCGGCTGCGAAATGTGCGGCTGTGGTCGCCGGACGACCCGTATCTGTATGACCTGAAGGTGCGGATTAAACAGGGTACGACCGTTCTGGATGAGGTGCAGAGTTATTTTGGAATGCGGAAGATTGGTATCGGGATGGTGAATGGGGTTCAGCGGCTGCTGCTGAACGGAAAGTTTGTCTTCCAGATTGGACCGCTGGACCAGGGCTGGTGGCCGGATGGGCTTTACCGAGCGCCGACGGATGAAGCACTGAAGTGGGATTTGGATATGATTAAGGCGTTCGGATTCAATATGGTGCGAAAACATGTAAAGATTGAGCCGGCGCGGTGGTATTACTGGGCGGACAAGCTGGGGCTTCTGGTTTGGCAGGATATGCCGAGCATGCGAAGTGATTCGTCGGCGGCGCAGCGGATCCAGTTTGAGTGGGAACTGGAGCAGATGGTCGAGGAGCTGGGTAATCATCCGTCGATTATTATGTGGATTGTGTTCAACGAGGGATGGGGCCAGTATGATACAGTGCGTCTGACGCAGAAGGTAATGGAACAGGACCCGTCGCGGCTGGTTTCGTGTGCCAGCGGCTGGACGGATTATCCGGTCGGGCATCTGATTGACAAGCACAGCTATCCGGCGCCCGGCGGTGTGGCTCCGACGGAAACCCGAGCCAGTGTCTGCGGGGAATTCGGAGGTATCGGAATGCGGGTGGAGGGGCATATGTGGAATCCGAATTCGTGGGGCTACACGATGGTCAATACGGGTCAGGAGCTGGCTGCGCTGTATGATGCGTATATTCAGCAGCTGGCCGGTCTGCGGGATGAACTGGGACTCAGTGCCGGGGTTTATACGCAGATTACGGATGTCGAGGTAGAAATCAACGGTCTGATTACCTATGACCGAAAAGTGATAAAAGCTGATGTGTCGGCAATTCGACAGTCCAATGCGATGAATCGCTCCTTTGAAGGGGTTGTTCCTACGTCTGAAAAAAC
>ERZ795046.857-NODE-857-length-33834-cov-12.061429_pt1 | contig 33834 bp, 29 predicted proteins | sample MGYA00375130_ERZ795046 | MGnify/ENA primary metagenome ERZ795046 (study PRJEB30175, sample SAMN05720202) | activated sludge metagenome | isolation source: anaerobic digester from wastewater treatment plant | place: Japan | collected 2015-05-15 ...
AGGCAGATTCAGGCTACTAAGAGGCTCTTCTGGCATGGTTGCCCCTAAATAGTGTTCTGCTTTCTTTCGCTCATCACTAGACAGTTCCCAATTAGCTATGTTTGGGTCGTCTAATAGACTCCTTAGTTGTGTCCTTGTGAAGTTTCGACCTAGTGACAGTTTATCTGTCATTGTTCTTGCCTGTTCAGTTAGAGCAACGTCCAAGGCGTCTTTAACGTCGTCATGTTTGCCTTGGGCAGTACTTAGTTTCTGCGTATTATCATCTTTTTCCGTGGTTAACTTTTCAAGTGTCTTTTCAAGCTCGATATTCTTTTCACCTAGCACCAAGATAGGCGGTATTTCCCTATGTTTTTGCTCCCAAAGAAGATTGTCTCTGACGTAATCTGTGTTGAAAACCCTGATCTTTAACGGATTAGATTTCACATCGGTTTCCTTTATCGTATGGTCTTTTTCTAAGACTATTGTGAATTTGCCGTCTTGATAGTCATCATGAAGTTTGCCCTGTTCTAGTGAACTGAATATCCTAGATAGTGTCGTTTTGCCTGAATAATTCCAACCAAAAATGATGTTGTGTTTGCCAAACTCTTTTGGTTTGTTTTCACTTGACTTGTAGTCTGAGAAGATCCCAAAGTTCTCGATTTTGTCAATTCGCTTGACTGTCATTTTGTTCCTCCCCTTCAAAGGTACAGACGGGATTCTAGATAGGCTAACATGTTAGGAGCATGCAAAGATAGTTTTGGTGTACGCTAAGTATATGCGCGGCAGACGGTTCTACAAAGAATGTTCTAATGTTCCCTTACAAGGATAACCGAGTCAGCAGCGAATCGCAATTCGGAAGAAGCACGAGAGACGCAGGGTTTTGCTTCAACGCCAGTTTGCATGCTGCTTTTGCACCAGAAACGCTGAGAACCATAGATCGGATTGCCTCTGCCCATGGCGACTGCTTTTCTAGCTACACTGCAAGCTCAGATCCCGCACATGTGTAGGTTTTCCCCTGTTAGTTGTTTGTAGAGTTCAGAGCGGGGGTTCTGCGGTGAGAGTAGATAGCGCGCCTGGCTCTGAACGGAAAACATCAACAACATCGACTTACTTCGTTGTTGCAGTTATGTTATACAGATATCAATTACATAGACAAGCAGAGTCCTACCTTAGACGTGCCTGAGGATATTCTCCCATGATTTAGGAAAACCTATACGTTCTATATCTACCACACTATATTGCCCAACTAGAACTGCAAGATTAGTAACAAAGCGGTTCCATTCATTCTTATCCATCAGCAATCTGCCCATAACACAGATATTGGCAAATAGGGTGTCATTACGTATCTGCAGTTTATTATCTGATTTGAATAATTTTGGAGTGATAACTGACTTTTGGTTATATAATCTACCGTAATGAGCACATGTATTCCTTAGATACGAGAGCGAATACAGCCAGCTGTGAACATAATTACCTCTTGTGTTGTAGTATTCGTTAGCTATTTTATCTTGGTCTTTATCCATTAGATTGCTGTACATTTTGGACAGAACCCCAAAAGTGGTTAATTCGATAACAACCCAAATAGGAAATTCGCCGTCGTATTTCTTTCTGTGATGTTCTACAAACGCCTCATTGCTTCGGTTGATCCCATCTTCAAAATCTCGCAGCATATCTGCATGGTATTTCTCATTCTTGAAATTCTTGTGATCTTTATAACCTAACGCGCCGTACTGGTGAGCAATCAAATATGATATGTGAGTCCTAAATGCAATTTCTATGTCTTCTAGCAAGGAAGAAATGAGATTTCGAAGTTCCTTGTCGAACAGGTAAAGGGCATACACATCGTGGATAGAGGCACTGCCATATCGTTCCTCCTCTTTATATGTGAGGATATACCCGGTAAGGCGGTAGTAATTAATTCTCTGCAATATATTGATTGCTTCTTCTTCGTTAGGAATGAGGAGATTCCTTGATTTGAGAAGTTCAATTTGTTCTTTGAATGTAGTTGGCTTTTTTATGTCCTTACCTTTTATGCTCTCCATAAGAGGGTTCCACCAAGTAAAAGTCTCACCCCGGTTCCCTATAGAATAGGGAACCTGGTGAGCTCTATCATTATTTTTGTACATCGAAATTGTGGTTTTGTCAAGATAGGTTGATCATATGTGTCTGTCAAGCAATTGTAGGTAAGAACCTTAATCCCCCGATTTCTTGGAAATTTAAGTAATCAATGAGTTACCTTAACTTGCTCAATTAAAAGTGGATGGCCGATCAAATAACGATATCCTGTTACCTACTGAGCATTTTCCCTTCTTCCACATTCAAAGCCTCATCTAAAATATCCCTAGATGCAATCTTCAACTTCTTCGTCTGTTCCTCAAGTTGGAAGGAATTATTCTTAGGAGATTTTCAAGATATGGGGTCAGCAAAGTTGCTTGAAGCTCCAGGTAAAAGAAGGATTTCGCACGACGGCCATATGAAGAAACAAATCGATCCACTGCACACCCCATCCAAGGTTATCAGCATATTCAAGCCTGGTCTCGCAAATGCCACAGCAGTGCTTTTTCTGCCTGAGAAATAAGGTGTGGCTAACAAGAAATCAGGTTTGAGAATGGAGTTTTGCGTTATTCAAATCGTGCAGAACCTAGTGACGCAGGAACCCATTCTTACTTGCTTCACTGGAACCATCGTGAGAATGGGCGAAGCAGAAACCCCCGTCCCCTTTGCCTCGTCTCCTTTGCCTCCTCGAACCATCGTGAGAATAGGCGAAGCAACAACCCCCGTCCCCTTTGCTCCTTTGCTCCTTTGCTTCGCTTTTGTTCTCATCTGGAAGGATTTTGGTTGGATGGAGGAGAATTGTGCACTTGACATGACGTTTTGGGACTTATCAGTAACGGTCCTTCACGTCACGTAGCATCGTTTCAGCTGTGAAGGGAGTGCCACTGATTGTCCGGATTGGCGGATCGGAAAGTACAATCTCTCTTTATTTATCTCCTACAAGCGCTCCTCTTATTCACCATCATTCTTCGTTTGTGACCTTTTTAACCCTTGGCTGAAATCAAGGGTGAGCTACGGTTTTGATTATCACACATTAGATTTAAGGAATTGCTGTGCAGCGCTGCAAGCTCGCAGACACTAAGGAGGTTGGTGTTAGATATGAAAGGCACCGAGTCATTTCTGAACGCACGGACGATTGTACCTGTCTTAGGGGCATTATTGGGTGCCGGGAAGGGTAGGTTAGGGGCGGCATTAGGCGCGTTTGCAGGCTGCCTAGTTGTAGAACTCCTTGACAGAAACGATCCAGATACACATTCCGAAAGTGGAAGGTCTAAGAACTATGCTTCTCACGAGCCCGAAGTAGAAAGAGAACCAGATAAATATTGCAAAGAGTGCGGTCGTCCTAACAGGGCGGACAATTTCTATTGCATCTACTGTGGCCGCCCATTTAAAGATCAGTGAAACGGTATGGATGAAACGGGTCAAACAGATCAAGGGGTTTCTCTAATACAAGCGAGGAGGATAATACATTGACTCTAAAACTCGGTTATCCGGAACTACCAATTAATACCTATGAAGAATTTAGCCTCGCCAAAGCACGTCTGATAGATATCTTAGACGAATTGGAGGGCATCGCGTTAGAATTGGGTCTTGAGGAAATGGGTTCTGAAAACTTAAAAAGAGCCCGAAATCTTATCACCCAAGACGTATTTCGCATCGTATTCGTTGGGGGGGTTTCCAGAGGCAAGTCTACGGTCGTGAACGCCCTTCTCGGCGAAGAAATACTACCATCAAAGCTCAGTCCGACAACTGCCGTGATAACGATTGTAAGGTATGGCGAAGATAAAAAGGCGACGGTATTCTACAAGGACGAGGGAATGAAGCCGGAAACGGTTCCCATCGAGAGACTACGAGAATTTGTAATCATCCCCAAGGGCGGTCATACTGAGGATTCTCTGGGCAGTCGAATTGATACCCCAATTGAGAAGATAGAAATCTCATATCCGTTCGATCTATGTCGAAATGGAGTAGAGATCGTGGATACCCCGGGCTTAGATGATGATTACAGCAGGACTAAGATCGTTATGGGTTACCTTCCCAACTCAGACGCGGCTGTAGTAGTTCTGTCTAGCCAGCAAGTTCTGACCGAAGATGAGACGAGATTGATAGAAGAAGAACTAATACCCCGTGGTTTTAATCACATTTTCTACCTGATAAACTTCGCTGATGAACCAATGTCTTCGGAAGAAAAGAAAGAAGTTATGTCAAGGTTTCGAAAGATCATAGGTTCGGAAGAAAGGACATTTCTAGTATCTGCAAAAAAGAGCCTCGAGGCCAAAATAAGTGGCGATATGGATGATCCGTATCTTCGAGTTTTCTCAGAGTTTGAGAAGGATCTCGAGAGTTTTGTCGTTAAAGAACGTGGGCCCCACAAGCTCATGTCATCGAGCTTGCTCGTGCAGAACGTGATTTATGACTGCAGAATACTGCTATCTACTAGAATGCATTTGTTGGAAGAAAAGAATATGGATGACCTGGTTGTAATTGAAGAAGAATTCAAGGAATACAAGCGCCTGTTGCTTGCGCGAAAAGATGAGATGGTAGGGACGATAGGGAGTAAAGCATTAAACATTGCAGACAGGGTAGAACAGAGCTTCGTGAGAAAATGTGATGAGATAGAAGAAGGTCTGGCGGTATTACCTCCTCCAGTTTCAGTTGGTGGCGTAAAGAAACTGCTCAAGATTGAACAGTACAAAGAGGAGGTTCTGAGCCAATACCATCGCTATGCTGTTGACGAATTAAATGATTGGGCAATTAAGGAAGCTGGCGAGATCATGCGTTTAGGCATGGAAGATCTGATCAAGTTTGCCACTGAAGAAGCGCGAGTCATATCCGAACAGATAGGCGTGATAACTAATCTTCTGAATCCCGGATTGGAGGACTCTACAACCAGTGAGGACACGGCACTGCAAAGACTTCTGGACGCTATTGCCTTATTATTGATAGACGACCTAGGCGTGGCCGCTACAGGGGGTCTGTTAGGAGCAAAAGATGCCGCCATTGGTTTTGGAGCAGTTGTTACGGCAAACATTGGGCTGTATCTTGTAGGCCTTTTTAACCCTTTAACAGCGATCCTTGCATCTGCATTGACAGCGGGTGCGGTTATAAAATGGCGCTCCGGGAAGATAGATAAGGAGATACAGCGTGATGTGGCCGATGCCGTAATACAAGCCCTGCAGGATCTTAAGGAGACTGAAAGGCTAGACGATATGCGAGAAAAGGTCTTCGAAGGGGTACAATTCTGCGGAAGGGCTGTTGACGAAGCAGTGAACGCTATGGCTAGAGACCTAGAGGCTCAGCTGGAAAAGGCGAAGGAGGATTTGGCTGCCGACAAAGACGAAATCCTTGCTCATTACCGAGAAGCAGAAAATAGATTAGCGTCTATGCAAGAAACATTGTTACAACTTCATACCTTGTTAGGAGGAACTGGTAGCGGTGGATCCGAGGTTGCATTACATTCTAGATAAAAACTGCAAACTGCTGAATTCCGTTGTTGCGCAGCACGATCATCTGAATCTCGATCCTACATTGATCCAAAGAATCGGTGAGGTGGTTTTAGAGGTAGGCGAGAAGCTGTCATCGTCTCAGATACGCCTTGCAATCGTTGGTGGATTCTCTTCAGGGAAGTCTACTCTCATCAATGCATTAATTGGCGCGCCTGTGTTGGCAGCGAAGGTTACCCCTGCCACAATTTGTCCTACGTACATCAAACGGGGGGAGAGGACTTGCCTTACTGTTAGGGGAAACTGGAGCGGCGAAGGTCATCTCTCAACCAGTTTCCCTCGAGAACCAAGATTGTGTATTCAGCAGCCCAGGCTTTCTGACATACCTATGGAAGATAATGGAGATTGTGTCTGGTACGCGCCTGTAAGCGCTAACAAGCCAGGGGTGTATACGGTGGGGATAATGGACGGGTCTACGGTTCTAAGGGAGCTGGAAGTACCAGTTTTGGGGCGTCTCCAACCTACGCAGGTATTTTACAATCTCCTATCTGGCTGTGCTTCATATAGCGGTGAGTATTACCCAATATCGTCTGACAATTTGCCTAAGGTTTTCATAAAAGACTCGAACAGTTCAAAGGAAGTTACCTTGAGATGTTGCGATTTTTCCAATGTATGGTCGTGTGTAGTGAGTATTCCCCAAGACATAGTGGACTTAGAGTGTTCCTTCGATTGGGATTGGTTTTCCAAGGAAGGACCTAAGAAGATCCGAAAAAGAGAATCGAAGAGTTTGTGGGATAGGATCAAAATATTCTTCGGGAAAATGTCAGAACTTGAGCTCGTAGATGTTCCAGTGCCAGATTCTCCGAGGATGATTCATAGGATCGATAACAGAGATGGAAGGTTTGGAAGAATCAGGGTTAGTTTAGATCTCAATAGTGGTGTCTTCCAATGGACGGAGGCAGATGAGCCAATCACGCGAAAGTTCTTCTTCGATGAAGACGACATCCAACGGGCTTCAAGTTTTATAGGCGTTCTTACTGCAACTGGAAGTAGCAGGACTCAAGGTGCAGATTTTGCCGGCATCATTGAAGATATTACCTTGGAGCATCCTCATGTGAGAGTAGATGAGTCGGTTATCATAATCGATACGCCTGGTATAGCCGCTGAATCTGAACATACTCAGATTACAATTTCCATTGTACGCGATGAAGCCGATGCGTGCCTCTTTTTGTGTCCTGCAGATCAAGCCGGTACTTTTAGCGATCTTCGGTTTGTAGAAGAGAATTTGATGAACGTAGTAGGAGATATTGCCTTTGTGATAACCAAATCCGATAAGGCATCGGATGGAGAGGAACTTGAGGAGATAGTTGAAAGCGTAAGAAGCAAAATAGAAGATCGGTTAGGACTGGCACAGCCTACCATTTTTACTGTGAGCGCCAGGGACGCCTTGAACGGTAATCGCCGGGGGCAAGAGCAATTCTCACAGTTTGTCCAAGGTGTTACTCGTTTTGCCGTAAGGAACAGAGAGCGTATTTTGGTCAGAAGACTTGCGCAGGTTGAAAGACTTGTCATGGAAGAACTTATACAGAAAGCCAAAGAGATGCAAGATGAGTATGAATCGCAACTCAAAGAACTAAAAGGGTATGTAATAGAAGGTTTGGGAGAATTCGCGACCCGTGAGGCCAGGATCATTGATAAGAAATTCATGGGTCGTGTCGAACTTGGAGATATTAGAGATTCTTTAGTCGACACATTGACCGAAACACTGGACCAAGAAATAGCCAAAATCCAGGCTGCGGTGAATCAGATAGACAGCGAATCTGCGCTTGCTACATTTTGCGATAACCATCTAAAAGCCCTTTATCAATACATTTACAGCGAGATTAGTTGGTCTGTAGTAACAGAGATCCAGAGGATTGATAATTGGTTATACGAGATCGCAGGTGAGATTTTATCAGAGTTTGAACGTTCATTTGAAGAAAAATACCCTTTAAAACGAATTGGAGGCGGCCTAGCAGCTGTTGAACATGACATTTCTTTAGCTTGGCACGAACTGGCAAGTAGTGCTGATGCAGAACTCCAAATAGTCTGGGGGGCCGAATCTCTGTCAAATAGCGCCAAGGGATGGGGTACAGGTGCTGGAGCTCTGATCGGTACCTTTATCGCTCCAGGTATTGGAACGGTTATTGGTGGGATTGCAGGCAGAATATTGGGTAGTCTGTTCGGCCCTTCTCTGGAAGAAACGAAGAAGCAGGTAGCAAATAACATAGCTAAGAATGTAAGAGAGGGGTTTGAAAAGGTTGTCGTGTCAGAGATGGATACCATAATTGAAGAACACGTAGATAAAGTTCGCCAAGGGATCCGCCTAGTGGTAGATCAGTATCTTCTCACATACAAAGATACAGTGAAATCGCTTATTGAGGACCACGAAAGAAAAAAGAAGAAAATAGAAGAATATATATTTCGGACGAGCACTTTAGTTAACGAACTTACTTATAGACTAGAAGAACTTGAGAATCTTCTCGGATGAAGCATAATGAAGCAAAAAGCACCGTCCCTCTTGCTTCATTATGCTTCAACGTTTAATGCCATATCTAAGGCATTGCCTTTCAAAATCGCCAAGGGCGCCTAATAGGTGTTCCCATTGCGTTAGCGTGTACTGAGGATGGACCCCAGCCTGGGCAGTTATCACACATGCATGTTCGATAGCCTTTAAAGGGTCATCGAATGTGCCTCTTGGGTCTCGAGCACAAGATAACATTTCCCTCTTCTTGTTCTTGAGATATTTCCGATCTTCCTCAAAATTCTCTTTGACAGTTCCCTTCACGTAAGAATTGGCCCTAGTGTCGCGGATAGATTCATCTAAGAGGTGCTCCTTTTCCTCTTTGCAGTCTATCTTTCGATCAATTTCCCTCGCAGCCTGGGTAAGAACTGCTGATACCCCCCGATATATGGCTGCTATTTGATCTTTCAAAAACGCCTGTTTTAGCTCGTTGGAAATGGGTCTCCCAGCGCGAGCGCCTACTATCTGTCCTATTATCGATCCCATGACAGCGCCGTAGGGACCGAGCAAAATCAAACCTGCATAGCTCAGAACCTCACGTCCTGCAAAACTAGCAGCATTTATGCTAGCGAAATCAATAACAACTCTGGTTGGTGCAGCTTGTAAATCAGTGTTTCCCAATATCAGGTCTGCGATCGTGGCGCTAGAGATAATTGCCAAAGATATCCAGGGTATTTCAAAGTTGGTCAAATTCTTTCCGTGCTGCAAAGTGTCCCGAGTAGCGTCCAATACTTCCTTTTCGCTTAGGGTAGATAGGGCATGGACTGTTTTTGCGTCAGTGAAGTGTGGTGCCATCTCTTTATTCACAATTACAGGTATGTTAGGGTATTTGGCAAGATGCGCTCTTACGAGAGATGGATTTGTGACGCATTTTATCTGAAAGGGCATACCGTCTAAAAGGATATCCCAACCTGGGTTGTTAGATGTACTAGGCCATCCAATTTCGTGGCCTTGAGCCTGAAGGGTCCATGCGGCAATTTGTTCTCCGACGTACCCTTTCAGGCGCTCAAGGGCACCTGCGTCGCGAAATATCCCGTCTTCCATCGTTTTGCTTGCAAAGTGCGCGAATTGGAACAAGTTGTTGAATTGTTCTTTAGAGGCGAAGTCGATCCCCTCAACCACTCTGGGGTCGATCCTTAGATAGTCGTAGAGGAATTTGCCAAGGGTTATGGAGGAAATTGCATTGTCCTGTGTGGCAACTTTCCCGTAAAGCTGCCTGAGTTTTTCTTCTCGCGAAAGAGGGGGTTGGAGAGGCTCATACAATGCATCTTTTATATTTCCGTCTTCAATGAATCTCAGTAAACGTTCGTTTGTAATGAAACTTGACATACTAGTACATTCCTCCCTTTTTTCTTCGCCGATATACTTCTTCCAGCATTGGCACATGATTTCCCATTGCTTTCTTGCGGTTCTCTAGTGTCGTCATCTGCGTCAAGAGGGTATTGCATATTTCCTCAGATCTCTCGACTTCTTCTTCCGCCACCTTATGTCTGACTTGAGCATTGCTAATCTCAGCCTTTATTTTCCTAACTTCTTCCGGGTAGATGGATAACTCAGGTGGCACTTTACATGGCAGGGAACTCACTATTGCCCTGGCAGTTTCCTTAAGTCTTGATTTTGCTTTGGTTTTGAGGTTGGCTAGGTATGCTGTATCGATAATCGACCTAAACAGGCTGTTTCTAGGTGAGGACGATTGTCGCTTATACGACATTATAGCCTCGTTAAGTTCTCTTTTGGCCTCTAAGTAGGCCCTAGCTTCTTTTTGCGCTGGCCCTGTGACTGTAAGCGCCGCGGCTAAGTTGTGATTCGACTCTAGGAGGGCAGATATGTCCTCAATTATCGTCTCCAACTGCTGATTGTAGGTGTCTATCTCCCGTTGTATTTCTAGGGACTTACTGAGACTATCGGCTAGGATCAACCGTTCCTTGGCGATTTGCCTTTTGATTTGAAATATAGAATCGTCAAGGTGGCTGTAGTTTTCTATATAACTCTGCCAGCGATCTATAGTTGCCTTCATGTTGATTTCAGTTTTGGAAGGGTCGGAAGAATTGATGCTCTGCAACATAATCAAGGCGACAATGAGCGGGAGGAGATTTTCTCTCAAGCTCTTGTCTTGTTTCCCGTAGGCACGAATACCGGTATATGCAATAATGCCAGCCAAGACAGGAGGACTTGAGAAAAAAGCGATTGCAGAGGTAAGTCCCGTATACATCCCGAAAGGCAGAGTCACTCCGATTATCTGCGATAGCGAAAAGAGAGCCGTCACTGCCCCTTGATAAACTGAAAAACCACCTGCTTCCACCATTATGGCAAATAACGCGCCTGCAGAACCCTTTTTGATTAAGTTCCGCAATGCCGTTTGGCTGATCTCGTCAACACCTAGTTTCCGTCTAATTTCTTCTTGCTGCTCCTGGGGCAGGGCATCAAGATACTCTACGGTCTTTCCGATGAAGACGTCGCTGTCCAAATCATCCCTTCCGAGATCTTTCAAGATGGTGCTGAACATATCTTGAGCAACCGCTCTCACGAAATCGTTTTCGTTTGATATGACAGCATCACTATGATTGCTTCTGTATAGCTCAATGTTCTTTGCGGTTATCTGATTGCATATGTCAGTACAGTCTTGTTTTGAGACTAGATCTGGAAAAGGTATTTCTAGCGTCTCACATAGATTTGCAAGGAAACGCAACCTCACTTCCTCGTCAGACATATTCCTGCCTTGCCTGACGGCATTCTCGATTTTATCTTGAAGAGCTTTTCCCGCTTGTGATTGGCCTTTGAAAATCTTAGACACAGAATCAGATATAGTTCCTTGTAAAGCTGACCACATAGTAACTTCGGTCAAGGTTGCATATGAATAACGGAGGTTTTCAGAATCCATGGAGAAAAAAGAAGAACACAAATCCGACACTTACCATGCAGCTCCTCAATAGATTATTTTCCGTATAACTTCCAAATATAGATTCTCGCTGACATTGCCATTATCCTTTCTCGAAGCAAAAGGGACGGTACTTTCTGCTTCATCTGGGGCGGAACGAAACGTTTGTTCAAGCGCACAACCTATGGCATTCAATACTTCCATGGAAGTTCTGGCCTTTTACGTCTGGCAATTGGAGGTCGAGACAGGAGATGTTTATGGTTGTAACACAAAGGAGAAAGGAAGGATTCATGGAGTAGGTATGAGCAAGAACCCTTTAAATAGGAAAAACTAGAGTCTATATGTTGCAATGAGACAAAACACACGTAGATGTAGAAAGAGTAAAATTGCTGACGGCATAAAGCACCATATCAGCGGCAGTAGGGTAAGCTGAGGGTAAGCAGAAAGAACGGAACAGGCAATTCTGGCATAGCTAGGTGTTAGCAGGGCCAGAGCCGGCCTATCGCTTCCAGAGATAAGGCGACTCCCAGGTTTGGGGGCTTTTGATGAAGTAGTAGGGAGGGCAAGTGAGATGGGGCGGCCTGTACATATCAATAACTGCGACTACGGCAAGTACGGTTGGCTGGCATAATACCTCATTTGCCTGTCTATGGGATAGGGAATTGGTGGACGCCATGGGAGTCTGCATGTTTTGGATAACTTCCTCTGTTCGGGTCTTCACGCTCTATGTGAGGCGTTTGGTGCTTCGATGATTCCCACTGAAGAGCATATGTACGGTAAGGAAAGCAGCATCCATATAAGCAAATGGATGCCCTATATTTAGAGGATTGCCGCCAATAATCCAAGTTGGTAGATATCATTCGTCTGTAGTTTAAAGACAACTTTTGCCAGCCGAGCTGTTAGTTATAGCAGAAAAGGATCGTGGAGAAGTTGTGGGTGTTCAGCACAAGTTTTATGAAATGTACAGTCTTCAGTCTAACCCGGAATCTATACTTACACCGCAAGGTGATGTAATTATGAAGAATTTCATGTCTATAGGTGGTGAAAGAAAATAATAAAAGAGGGAATTACGCAGATTTAAGTGATGATGACCTCTCGTTTAAAATGGTCGAAGCGATCATGAACCAGATAATGAGCGGTAATGCGACAAGCGCACAGATAATGTGATTCATAGCAGCGTTACGCATAAAAAGGGAAACTATAGATGAAATCACTGCTTGGCAGTGATAATAAGAAGACATGGGGCGAAGCTTAACCATCAAGGTGATGTTCTAGATATTGTAGGAACCGGTGGAGATCAAGCCCACACATTCAACATATCTACATCTTCTGTTCTGGTAGTGTCAGCAGCGGGTGTGCCCGTTGCTAAGCACGGTAATCAAGAGCGTTTCAAGTAAATGCGGCAGTGCGGACCTGCTAGAAGCGCTTGGCGTAGGAATAGAAATACCTGTATGTTTGACCGAGAAAATTCTGGAAGAAATAGGACTGTACTTTATGTTTGTTCCTAAATATCATTCCTCAACGAAATACGCAGCGCCTCTCAGAAGAGAAATTAGGATCCATACGATTTTCAATATTTTCGGACTGTTGGCCAGTCCTGCAAACGCCGAATACTTGCTGGTGGGCGTTTACGATGAGAAACTCCTAAAGCCTTTGGATAGCGTTCTATCAAACCTTGGGATGAAGAGTGCCAAGGGCATCGCAATGGTTCGTATCCTAGGCAATTAACTGCGCGGGTAGGTAGCATCACACTTCATGTGCCTAGGATTCGAAATATCAAAGGAGCGAATGACCACTTCTATTGGCCCTAATGGAGATTGCAGTGAACTGAGTCTCTACTAGGAAGGTGAGCCAGATTACAGAGGAGTTGTGCGGTATATGAATTGTGCAAAAACCCGGATTCAATCATACGAGCCTCAGCTCAACACGCTACTTTCAGATGACCAGCATCCTTTTTTACTGATAAATGCCATGTACCTAAAAGTTAGGGAGGATGGCAGAGAACGACCCAAAGGTGTGGTGATAGCAGTAGGGATCAATGCAGATGGTTACCGTGAAGTATTAGGCATCGTGGTAGGTGACACAGAATCAGACGATAATTGGAGCAAATCCTTAAGGAGGCTTAAAGATAGAGGTTTGCATGGTGTAGACATCATTACGTGTTAGAACCATAGAGGCCTGGTAAGAGCAATTGGGCAGTATTGTTTTGGAGTTACATGGCAAAAACGCTACAGCAAACAGCCTAAAGAACGAAGTACACTCCTATGTGCGGGCTATCTTGGAAGCGCCAGATGAAGATAAAGCACCTAAGGCCATGAGCATACTTGAAGCTGGCTTCTAGGATGCTGCAGAAGTGCTCTTACTCCCTGAGAAATATCGCAAGAGAGTGCATACTACTAACAGCACAGAGAGGCTGAACGAAGAAATTAGGAGACGGAAATGGGTCATACGTATTTGCCCAAACAAAGAATCTGTTATCCGCTTGGCTAAGTGCTCTGCTCATGGGAAAGGACAAGAAATGGAAGAATGCTTTACCTGGCGTGAAAGTGAGATCCTTTCACAAACACATAAGGTAACGAGGACCTTTTAACGATGTATCTAGCCGAGGGTAATTTTACACACAAATATGGACTTGATCTACGGTGAGGAATGCATCCCTTATGTGTTGGAATATGTACGTGCGATGAAAGATGGAATTTCCTAAAAGAAGCAGGTAGGCAGCGTCCACCCCGTAGATCTGTAACGGGCGGACGCTGTCTGTTTTCTTAGCATACTATTCTGTTTGCCCCGACTTTTTGAAATGCTCTGTGAACCACTCGAGGGCAAACACGTAACCGTATGTGCCCAATCCACATATCTGCCCAACTACCACCGGCGCTGTAACTGATGTATGCCTAAACTGTTCTCTAGCGTATATGTTGGATAAATGTACCTCTACAACTGGAATTTTGAGGGTTTCAAGGGCATCTCTTATGGCTAAGCTGTAGTGCGTAAAAGCTGCTGGGTTGATGATAAGGCCTTGATATTCTGCTCTCGCTTCTTGTATTGCATCAACTATTTCTCCCTCGTGGTTTGATTGAAACGTTTCTACGGTTATACCTAGTTGCTCACCTACTTTCTTTATCTTAGCGTTCACTTCTGAAAGGCTTGTATTGCCATAGACATCTGGCTGCCTGTTTCCCAATAGGTTGAGGTTGGGACCGTGAATGACAAGTATCTTTTTCATGTATTACCACCCCCGCTTTGAATAACTTATATTTGTTGCTTCTCAAGAGCTTTTATTATAAGTTTGAGGTCAAGATCATCTGCTATCATTGCTTTGCCCAGGCCCTCGCATAGCACGAATCTTTTTTTCCCATGGCCAGATTTTTTGTCCGATTGGAGGAACGGGTAGAGGCTGGAAAAAGTTAGATCGGTGCGAGTAGGCAAACCGAGATCCTTCAGCAGTTTGATGGCCATACTCATTTCGTCAGTTCCCATTATGCCAATGTCTACCGAAATAGACATAGATAATGCCATTCCGATACTTACGGCTTCTCCGTGACGCAGGGCGCCATATCCCGATGCTGCTTCAATTGCGTGGCCAAGGGTGTGTCCGAAGTTCAGGATCATGCGCGGGCCTTTTTCCCAAGGGTCTTCTTTGACTATTTTACTTTTTATCTCGCAACTACGTCTCACGAGGTATTCAAGTGTTTCCATGTCCCTTTTCAAAATTGGACCAACGTTGTTTCGTATGAAAAAGAAAAATTCCCGATCCATTGCTATGCCGTATTTGACTACTTCTCCCAATCCCTCGATATAGTCGCGGTCGGGCAAGCTGGATAAAGTGCTTGTATCCGAAATAACTAACACAGGGTTATAGAAGCTCCCTATTAGGTTCTTTACCCCACAATGATTAACTGCCACCTTTCCGCCTATGCTTGAGTCCACTTGTGCTAAAAGAGTGGTAGGAATTTGAACTAAAGGGACTCCCCTCATGTAAGTTGATGCTGCAAATCCTGCAAGATCACCTACTACTCCGCCACCAAGGGCTAGCATAGGAGTGTCGCGAGTTACGTTTTTTGCTGCTAGGCTATTGTATATGTAAGATGCAGTTTCGAGGCTCTTCGCATCTTCGCCGTCAGGCACGACTACGACTGCTGGTTCGATTCCTGTATGTAGCATACTATCGACTAGTTTGTCTGCATATAGTTGGTTAACGAGAGGATTTGTTATTATCACTGCTTCTTGAGAATATCCTAAACGTTCAAAAAGTGAGCGTAACGTAGTTGCAGATTTATCAAAGAGATTTTGGCCGATAAGCACGTTATAGCCATTACCTGAATTGGTGTTAACGGGTACGCAATGAGGGTTCGAGTTTCTACGTGACCCAGTCTGTGTGATGTTGTGGCAGTCGGAGAGGTGCGCCAAAACATAGATGCAGATTTCATCTGGGGTGAGATTTGTTGTATCAAGGACGAGGTCGCATGATTTTAGCCCTGGCAATCTCTGGTCTAGCAGGTTTTCTATCCGGTGAATGTTTTCCGTTTCATCAACGCACGCGAGCAATGGGCGAGAACGGTCATTTGCTGTCCGTCGCATGATCTCGCTAGGGGTTGCAGTAAGTCCTATAAGTATACCGGATTTCTTGGCACCGGTTATGTTTTCAGGATCGATAAGTGCTCCGCCGCCCAACGCGATAACCGTGTTCTTTAGCGCGAATACTTTCTCTAGTATCGCCTTTTCCATTGTTCGAAAATATGTCTCGCCTTGTTCGCTGAAAATCTGGGAAATAGATTTTCCAACCTCAGTTTCTATCAGAGTATCGGTATCTACAAACGGCATGTCTAATGCAGTAGCAACTAGCCTGCCAATTGAGGTTTTTCCACACGCCATCGGTCCACACAGTATTATGTTAGTTCCCATAATGTGCCACCTATCATTCTAGAGTTTAGGGTAAATTATCCAGATCCTTCTTCAGGGCGATCTTAATCTGTTCAACAGTATCACTACCGTACCTTTCCATAAGGGCTGAAGCTAACTCCATAGCCACCATGGCTTCAGCAACTACACCGCATGCAGGCACGGCGCATACATCCGATCTTTCAAAATGTGCCACTGACGGTGTCTTTGTTTCAAGTTCCACAGACTGAAGAGGTGTTTTTGTAGTAGAGATCGGCTTCATAACGGCCTGAATTATTAAAGGCTGACCATTTGTGACACCGCCTTCAATGCCTCCTGCGTTATTGCTCCGTCGTGTCAATTTTTTGCTGTGTTCGTCTAGGATGATTTCATCGTGAACTTGCGTTCCTGTTAGTTCAGGGTATTTGAAACCTAGACCGATTTCAACTCCTTTTACTCCCGGGATGCTCATAATCGCACCCGCTAGTCTGGCATCGAGTCGTCTATCCCATTGGACGTAGGTTCCCAATCCCGGTGGCAGACCGGTTGCCAACACTTGGAAGATACCGCCGATGGTGTCTTTTGACCGAATACATTCATCGATAGCAGCTACCATTTTTTCTGATGCATTCAGGTCGGCACATCTTACCGGCGAAGAAAGGGCTCGTTGTTCGACTAACCTAAGGTCCTTGGGTAGATTTTGAGCTCTAACCGTTCCTATTTGTGTGACGTGACTCATGACGATTATGTCAAACTCCTCTAAGAATCTTTTGGCTACCGCTCCGCAAGCGACTCTGGCTACTGTTTCTCTGGCGCTAGCTCTTTCAAATACGTTTCTTAGATCTTGTAATTGATCGTATTTGATGGCTCCAGCCAAATCCGCATGTCCCGGTCTAGGCCTAGTTACTCTGGTTTCTTCAGTCATAGGTGCAACGGAAATGTCCATTATAGAAGCCCAGTTTTCCCAGTCCCGATTTGGAATGAGCATGCATATGGGGCTGCCGATGGTTTTGCCTGCCCTTACACCCGACAATATTTGAACAGTATCTTCTTCTATATTCATGCGGGGGCCGCGACCGTAACCCATTTGCCTTTTGGAAAGGCAACGGTTAATATATTCTTCCTGAATGTGAAGCCCCGCAGGCATTCCATCAATTATGGCTGTTAGGCATTTCCCGTGCGACTCTCCTGCAGTTAAAAAACGAAGCATTGTTTCGGCTCCTTTCTACGTGTTTATGCAAATCGATTATTGGTTACAAAGGATCAAACGACACCGCTCTTTTCATATGCTCGATAGGTGCTTCGTGCCCGGTCCATAATTCAAAAGATTTTGCTCCTTGCCAAACCAGAATTGAGCGGCCACCTACAGTAGGGAACCCCCTGGATGATGCTTCTTGTATAAGAGGTGTCCCTTTAGGGGTATATACCAAGTCGCATATTAACGGTTTTCCTCTCAAGTTCATAAGTTGAGGGAAGGGGTTGGTTTCTTCAACCAGTCCCAGGGAGGTGGCATTTATAAAAACGTCAAAATTGAAAAAGTTCACAATAGACTCTAGTTCTAATAGATTGCCTGGTATTAGTTCAGGCACGTTTTGTATGGGTTCCCTTTCTTCGTGAGCGGATTTCTCGGGAGCTAGTTTAGACATAGATTGTTTTGCGGCGCGACATAGATCAGAAGCCTTTGAGAAAGTTCTGTTTACTACGATTATCTTGCTACAACCTGCCTTAACCATGGCGTGTACTGCGGCTCTAGCTGCGCCCCCCGCCCCAGCCACGATAGCTGTCTTGTTTTTGAGAGATATTCCTGCATCGTGGTTGATAGCATCGAGGATTCCTTGTACATCCGTATTGTATCCTGTGAGACAACCTTCGACGTTTGTTACCGTATTAATTGCGTTACACGCTTGTGCTTCAGGGGATAGATGATCTACCATTTCCGCGGCGCGTATCTTATGCGGTACTGTGATATTTGCTCCCAACAAACCAAGCGCGCGTATTGCGGCCATAGCCGTTCCAAGTTCGCTAGGATGTACATCAAATGGTATGTAACAGATATCAAAACCACAGTGGTCAAAGGCGGCGTTTTGCATTCTAGGTGACAGACTGTGAGATACAGGATGCCCCAGAAGACCGATTATCTTGGTTGAACCACTAACCTTACATGAGCGCACATCTAATGATTGGCGCACTTCTTCGGTAGTGCAACATATATCCTGCCCCAACCGTGGGTTCTTTTCGTTTGAATCAAGCATGTCAGACTTCTTCCTTTTATTGTTTTACCTGTTCTACAAGATCCCAAAACCCTGGAAATGACACATCGACGCAGTCTGCACCGTTTATTGTTGTAGTTCCCTGCGCTAAACTACCTGCTACCGCCATCGCCATTGCAATTCTATGATCACCGTAGGTTTCTACATTTGTGCCGAATAGAGGGGTAGGTCCTTTAATAATAAGGCCGTCAGACGTTTCTTGGATATTCGCACCCATCTTATTCAGTTCCTTGGTGATCGCAGTCAAACGGTCCGATTCTTTCAACCGTAGTTCCTGGGCCCCCGATATTCGCGTAACGCCTTCTGCCTGAGTGCATACTACGGCTAGTACAGGGATTTCATCAATGAGGTTAGGTATTTGTTCTGGTCGTACCTCGATCGCGTTCAGGGCTGAACCAGTTATCTTAAGAGATGCTACCGGTTCAAAACCGTAATGTTTTTCATCTATTAGAGCGATATTGGCTCCCATATCCTGCAATATTTCCACAAAACCTGTCCTGGTTGGATTTATACTCACGTCTAATATTGTAAGATCTGATTCTGGTGTCGCTGCTGCAAGGGCTAAGAAATATGCGGCTGACGATATATCTCCAGGTACGGTGACTCTTCTCCCAGAAATACGTGTTTTGCCCGTTACTGTCGTACGCATACCCTCAGTCGAAATTTGGGCGCCGAACCATTTTAATAGGCGCTCGGTATGATCTCTTGAACGATAAAGTTCTTCCAGAATGGTATATCCGGTTGCATTCATACCGGCCAGCAAAATCGCTGATTTTACCTGGGCACTAGCAATTTTCTGTTGGTAGCAAATTCCATGGATGTTTTCCCCTTTGATCATCAAAGGAGCATAGCAACTATCTTTGCGGCCGCAAATGCAGGCTCCCATCTGGCGTAACGGCTCTACAATTCTGTCCATAGGCCGATTTCGAAGCGAAGAATCCCCGGTAATTACTGAGCAAAAAGGGATAGATGCTAAGACACCAGCCAGGAGTCTCATAGTGGTTCCCGAATTGCCTGCATCTAAGATAGTGTCAGGTTCTTCTAAAGATTCTGGCCCTGCGCTTTGGATAAGTACCCTGTTTTCGGCTGAGCGTTCTATGGTCACACCAAGTTTCTCAAGACAAGTGAGTGTATGAGAGCAATCCAAGCCGGAAGCGTATCCGATTATTTCGGTTGTTCCGGTAGCGATAGCTCCAACAATAGCTGCCCTGTGAGAAATAGACTTATCGCCAGGTACTCTTAGACAGCCAGATATTCCTTTATTCGGTTTTGTTACAGTTTCCACAACTACTCCTCCAAGACTTATATTTACAAGATCAGTAGACAGCTTTATGCGTCCTCTGCTGTTTCATTGAACATAAGCTTCCTGAATGTTTTGGCTGCGTCCAAATGTTGCTGCAAGGATGCTGCATCTCCCGATTCCAGAAGAGAGGTTACAGAAGCTAATTTCTCAATTAATAATGACAGTCCTTTTATAATCTCACCAGTATTTGTGATTAGCATATCGGTGACCATTTGTGGATTTGATGAAACTACTCGTGTGGCGTCTCTGAAGGAACCAGCTGCCATTTTTAACGCAGCTGGGTGTGATTGGGATATGGTATTCAGACCATCTACTAGCGATACGGCCAACAGGTGTTCAATATGGCTGGTAAACGCGGATATTAAGTCATGTTCGGCAGGGCTTATGTGTAGGGGTATTGCTCCTATTGATCTGGCCATGTTGCTAAGCATAACTATTGGGTCAGTACCGTGGCTGTTCCTGTCGAACTCTTCACTAAATAATACACAAGAACAGATCACAAAATACCTGCCCTGGAACAAATCGGATTTTGCAGCATCTATCCCTGAATGTTCAGTTCCTGCCAAAGGATGGCAACCGACATAGGCTACATTTGCTTTTCTGGCACTAGATGATGCCAACAGTCTGGCCATGGAATTGTACACAAATTGTTTGGTGCTTCCCAAATCGGTGACTATGGTGCCTGGTTTGAGATGGGGTAAGATTGTTTCTACCAGCATTGGCATAGTTCTTACTGGAGTCGCAAGGACGACTATGTCTGCATTTTTGCATGCCGCGACCGGGTCGGTGGTTCCGTAGTGAATCGCTTTTTGGCTCAACGCTTTGTCCAATATTGTTTGTTCAAGATCAACTCCGATGACCCTTAGTCCTGCCGAAGATTCGATAAGAGCTTGCCCTAAAGAACCGCCTATTAGTCCGAGCCCTATTATGGTTACACATGCTGAGTTTAGCCCGCCTGACATTTTGGAAAACCCTCCAGATATCTGCCAACTGCAGAAGCGATAATATTGATGTCTTGCATCATCTCAGCGAACACAGCGGGTTTAAGACTTTGGGCACCATCTGATAGTGCGTTTTCTGGATCTAGATGAACTTCGATCATTAGGCCATCGGCCCCCGCGGCGATAGAAGCTTTAGCCATGGGCGGGACCAATGCGCTGGATCCTGTTGCGTGGCTAGGGTCGGCAATCACAGGCAGATGGCTTAATTGCTTTACCAAAGGGATTGCGCTCAGATCCATCGTATTTCTAGTATATGTTTCGAAGGTACGTATGCCTCTTTCACACAGTATAACTTCGTGATTTCCGCTGGCCATGATATGCTCTGCGGCCATCAACCATTCTTCAACTGTACACATCATTCCCCTTTTTAGAAGTATAGGCTTCTTCACTTTGCCTAGTGAATGTAGCAGGGTAAAATTCTGCATGTTTCTCGCGCCAACCTGCAGTATATCTGCAAATTCGCTCACTAGCCCTACGTCTGAGGGAGACATGACCTCGGTGACTATAGGGAGACCCGATTCTTCCCTGGCTATAGCTAACATTTCCAGGCCCCTTACTCCTAGACCTTGAAAAGTGTAAGGAGAGGTCCGGGGTTTGTAAGCTCCCCCCCGCAATATGTGCGCTCCAGCATCTTTTACGGCTAATGCAGTTTCTATAATGGATCTTTGGTCTTCTATGGCACAGGGACCGGCCATAATCACTATACCCCCTGCGCCTATTGTGAGACCGTTGGGGAGTGTGATGACTGTAGGTTCTTGCTTGAACTCTCGGCTGGCGAGTTTGAAAGGTTGCAGGACTCGTATGACTCTTTCAACACCAGGAAGAACCTCAATTTTACGTGCATCAAAATTTCTTTCATCGCCGATGATCCCAACTATGGTTCTTTCAATGCCCTCAGATACGTGGGTCTGTAAGCCCACGCCGTTTATTTTGCTTATCAAGCCGTCTAACTCTTGTTTTGTTGATCCTGCCTTCATAACTACTATCATCGATATATTTCCTCCTTCCTAAGACTTGACTATGGGAGGTCCAGTCTCAACGCTGAGGCTTCCCTAATGTAAACATGGTTGATTTCCTCTTGAGTCTTCTCTGTGTTGACAAGCACAAGAATTCTTATGCATCTTGGTAAACTGTTTTGCACATTTGCTTCCTGAGTACCAAATAGGGGAACCTTCAACAGATTCAAATTCCTCGCTGCAGTTGCAGGATAAGCAGTATCGAGATCTGGAGTTGAACTGAATATGATGCATGCCAAGGTTTCAGGGCGCAAATGGTTTTGGGTGAGCATGCATTTGAGCAGTTCTTCGCTTGCGCCGAGTATATCTTCTTTGCAGTTAGATCTGGCTGTTGTGGCCCCCCTTATGCCTCTTAACATTCGTTGCCCTCCTTTCTTTCCAAGTTTTGCGGCTAGGTCGGTGACCGAACCTGCACATCTGTACACTCCTTCCAGTGGGTAGTAGCGGTTATTTTAGGAAAATAAAGAACCCGTCCCTAGAAGGGACGGGTTTCGTACCCGCGGTACCACCCTTTTTGATGCCTGAGGATCAAGCTCCGCTCTGAAGGTACGGCGACGTAACCTCAACGGTTAGATCTTAGATTAATATATGCCAGAACTAAAGTTACTCGCGATACCTTTTTCCTTTTAACGGTGGAAGCTCCGCCTGAGTCTACTGCTGCCAAAGCCTTGCAGGTTCAACCGGTGGCTCTTGGGTGTATTCAGCAGTTCTACCGGCCAAGTCGCACCGATCCCTTGGCTCTCTTTACGGATCGAGCTGCTTACTATTCCCAATCATTGCCTGCTCTAAATGAGTGCTGTTTACTTGTTTCGTAAAATTTAGCACCATGTGATGGAAAAAGTCAAGAGGATACTTCTGATTTTGTAATCGGACAGTCGCTAGATGCTACACCGGACGTGTAGTCCTCGCCCAATCTGATTCTGGCTCCGTTCTTTTGAAAAGGTCAATTTTGAAGAATTATATGGATGAAACTAACGTTTGTGCGCATTGTGTTGTGGTCACGAACGTAATTGTGAATAAAGACGTAGGATTTCATAAAGATTTAGCAGGAAAAAAACTGGTTGCGTAGAAGTTGTCAGTTGTTATGCAATATGTTGTCTGATAACCATGCTACACATTAGAATACCGCAGAAACGTTTTGTTGTTCGTGAAACATCATGCGGGTTCTGGACTCAGCTCTGACGAGAACACAAAGAAGGAGGATGAAGACAGAGTGAGGAGGAAAAAGTTGGGTTTCGTATCTTTGATTCTATTGTTTTCGGTCACTTTTTTAATGTTAGGAGGTTGTGCGAAGAAAGAGGAACCCATAGCGTCGAATGGGGAAATTGATGAGTTTCAAAAGTTTGTTTTTAGTAGTAACAGCGAGGTAACGGGTTTGAACCCTTTGCTCAATACTACTGCTCCTGATAACGGTCTTCAGGCAATTATTTTGGAAACCTTGATCGACAGCGTAGCAGATGAAGATGGGACAGCGATAATAAAGGCGGCTGCGGCAGAGACGTGGGACGTGAGTGAAGACGGCTTGGTATACACTTTCAAGATTCGAGACAACGCTGTGTGGAACGATGGAGTTCCCGTAACGGCCGATGACTTTGTGTTTACGTACAGGATGATGGCTACGCCGGAAGTTGGGTCAACAAACGCTTGGTTGTTTGACGGAGTCATAAGAAACTTCGGGGAAGCTCTTTATGAAGGTACCAAGACACCGGACGAAATCGGTGTGGAAGCTATTGATGAAAAAACGGTACAGTTTACCCTTGTGAAACCATGCGCGTATTTTTTGGATTTGCTTACTGGAGCGAAGCCTGTTAGAGAAGATAAATGGGAAGAATGGGGTTCAACCTATGGGTCATCCCACGACAAGATAGTTATGAACGGACCTTTCCTTATCGATAGTTGGGACCAAAATGTTCAAATGACCTTGGTTAAGAATGAAGATTACTGGGACGCTGCTAACGTTAAACTTGATGTTATTGAGCGCAAAGTAATTAGGGAACCTGCTACTGCAGTACAAGCCTTGCTTTCAGGTCAGATCGACGTTGTAGGAACAAACGATCCGGAGTGGCGCCAAGTAATCGAAGCAGAAGGTGATAAATTCAGGATGATTCAAATGCCGGATAGCGCTCCGGAGTTTTTGGGGTTCAACTGCAACAACAAATATTTCAAAAATCCGAAAATCCGCATTGCGTTTTCTCTTGGATTCGACAGAGAAAAATATGTTGAGGATCTGAGGTATGGTCTGTCCGAGCCATTATATTCTTTGATACCGAGTGTTATTAATTGTGGTGATATGCCTTATAAAGAAAGAGTCGGAGGTAGAAACGAAATCGTGAAGGAGCTAATGGAGCAATACCCGGATCCTCGGGCGCTTTTAGTAGAAGGTCTTGTGGAAGAAGGGTTTGATCCTGACCCGTCAAAAATGGATGTTAGGTATGCTACTAGAGGAACTGCTGAGTATTCCAAAAAGAGTGCTGAGTGGCTTCAGCAACAATATGAAGAGATTCTTGGTGTCAGTATTATCATCGATATGATGGAATGGAATATTATGTGGGAGAAAGTAGACCAGAACGATTACGATATTTGCACCGCGGGATGGGGACCGTACTATAACGATCCAAATGCCCTCTTGGAGATCTTTCATCCAACTGATGGCTACTTCGATAGCACAAAAACTGGTTGGACTGGTCCTGACGCCGGAAAATATGCTGAATTGCTAGAAAAGGCATCCTCATCTACAGATGATGACGAAAGAGCTGAGCTTTTTTTGGAAGCTGAGAAATTATTGGTCGGGACGGGCGTAGTTGCTCCTACTTATTGTGCCGTGTCAACTATTTACTTGGCTGACTATGTGAAAGGATACTATGTTAGTCCGGTTGCTGGCGTGGATTACACAAAGATATATACGGTGGGTAGACCATAGAGTTCTACATGTGTGAAACCAGCTAGGCCTATGGATGAGAGGAGTGCAGAACTGGGCGGTAGGGTTAATACCTAGATTGGCAAACCTAGTTCTGCTTCCCTCCAACTAGGAATTTTTGAGGTTAAAAAAATCGCGCCGGTGCACTGTTTAATGTTCTAAGAAAAGGAAGGGTATTATGGCCAGGTTCATTATAAAAAGGACGTTGCTGGGATTATTCACTCTGTTTGTTATTGTTACAGTAACATTTTTCTTGATAGCTGGCGCTCCTGGAGATCCTATCGCGGCCAAAGTTGAACAAATGCCCGAAAAGGCTCAGCGAGTTATTAGAGCGAAGTACGGCCTGGATCAGCCGGTCTTCAAAAGGTACATTATATATATGAAGAACCTAATCACTACTGGTGACTTCGGAGAATCGATTATCTACACAGGTAGATCGGCCACAGATGTCATTAAGGCTAATGCACCAATTTCGGTAAAGATAAACATCATAGCATTATTAGCCCAGCTTATCATTGGAGTTTTCCTTGGTCTAGTAGCTGCCTTGAATATGGGGAAACCTGTAGATCACATAACCCGCGTTTCTGTTGTGCTTGCAATCTGTATTCCAAGTTTTGTGTTTGCAGCTTTGCTCCAATATTTTGTGGCTTTCAAATGGAGGCTGGTGCCTGTATTTGGATGGGGTAAGCCAGCCCATTATGTGCTGCCAGTTCTTTCGTATGCTTTGCCAGGAATTGCAACGTACGCAAAGTATATGAGGAGTAGCACCCTCTCAGTAATTAACGAAGACTACATAGTTACTGCTAAAGCCAAGGGAGCTACGCAGGGAAGGGTTGTTCGCAAGCATATTTTGAGAAACGCAATGATTCCAATCGTTACTATGCTCGGACCCGCCATTGCTGGCATATTCGGTAGTTCTTTTGTTATAGAAAATGTGTTTGCCATACCCGGGCTCGGGAGCTATTACGTCAATGCCGTGCGGGACAATGATTATACCATGGTACTAGGATTGACTGTGTTTTTTGCAATTTTGTATGTTGCAGCTCTGATACTTGTCGACGTATTGTACGGAGTTGTTGATCCGAGAATCAAGGTGGCCGGGGGAGAAGATTGAGATTTTGTAAACTGGATACTATAAGAGGTGGGCTGTTGTGGTGAGCAGAGAATCATTCTTAAATTTGAGTGATGAAGTGTTTGAAAGGGTGGGAGTTGATCCTGAATTCTCCGAACACTTGGACAAGCCGTCGCTTACTTACTGGGCGGATGTGTGGAGACGGTTCAAGCAGAATAAGTTAGCTATATTTGGATTAGTCTTGATGGTTTCAATACTAGTAATGATATTTGTCGGACCTCTTATTTCAGGTAAGAACTATAAATATATGGATTCATCGGTGAAAAATCTGAGACCCAATTCTGAGTACTGGTTTGGAACTGATGATATGGGTCGAGACATATTTACTAGAGTATGCTACGGTGGCAGAATTTCTATTTTGATAGGTTTCTTGTGCACAATAGTTATGTTCGTCATAGGCTCGACCTTGGGTGCCCTTGCAGGCTTGAAAGGCGGATGGGTCGACAATCTTATAATGAGATTTGCTGAGGTTATCGGTAATCTCCCCTATTTGATAATCGTCGTCATATTGACCATGGTGATGGGCAGGAGTATTTTTGCCATCGTGCTTGCCATGAGTATTACGTCGTGGGTTGGAACGTGTCGTATGGTAAGGGGACAAATATTGCAGCTTAAAGAGTTAGATTACATTGAAGCAGCTACTGCTTTGGGTGCTGATACGGCTAGGGTAATTTTTAAGCATCTCCTACCCAATGCACTGGGAATAATAATGGTTGATATAACCATGTCGATACCAGGATTCATTTTTGGAGAGGCATTTTTGAGTTACGTGGGACTCGGAGTAAGGCCGCCAGAAACTAGCTGGGGTGCTCTTGCTTCGGCGGGACAACAACAGTTAATGTTTCACCCTCATGTGTTGTTTTTCCCGTGCTTGATGATTGTTCTAACTACGTTAGCTTTTCACCTTGTCGGCGATGGTTTGGCTGAAGCTTTGGATCCAAAATTGAGGAAGTAGGTTATTGCAATGAAAAACAATATACTTTTGGAAGTAAGAAACTTGCACATATCTTTTTCTACCTATGCCGGAACAGTACAAGCAGTAAGAGGTGTAGATTTCTCCCTAAATGTTGGAGAAACTCTTGCAATTGTTGGCGAATCTGGCTGTGGGAAGACGGTAACCGTTAAATCTATCGTGAGATTACTGCCTCAAGATGTTGCAAAAATCCATGGAGATAATGTAGGGATTACTTTAGATGGTGAGGATCTACTAAGTCTTGAAGAGGTAGAGATGTCTCGAGTAAGGGGTAAACGTATTGCCATGATATTTCAGGACCCCATGACTTCTCTAAACCCGACTATGAAAATTGGTGATCAGATCGGAGAGGTGCTTCTAATACATAAGAATGTCTCGAAAAAGGAAGCTAGGCTCCAAGCTCTCGAACTTCTGCAGATGGTTAATATACCTAATGCCGAACAAAGGATAGACCAGTATCCTTTTGAGTTTTCCGGTGGAATGTTGCAGCGGGTCATGATCGCTACTGCAATTGCTTGCGATCCCGAAATTTTGATTGCGGATGAGCCGACTACTGCGCTAGATGTTACAATCCAAGCTCAAATCATAGAGCTAATCAAGAACCTGCAGCGCGAACGGGATATGGGCGTAATACTGGTTACCCACGATTTGGGCGTGGTAGCAAGCATGGCTGATCGGATACATGTAATGTATGCTGGGCAAATAGTCGAGCGTGGGACGGCAGATGAAATATTTTACAGCCCGAAACATCCCTACACCTTAGCTCTGTTGAAATCAGTGCCCAAGCTTACAGAGGACAAGCAAGAACCGCTGTATTCGCTTATTGGGACTCCTCCCGATCTTATAAACCCGCCACATGGGTGTTCATTTGCTCCAAGATGCGAGTTTGCCATGAAGATATGCCGAATTGCCGAGCCGTCACCTACTTTGTTCGGCGGGTATCATGAGTCATGTTGCTGGTTGCATCATCCAAAGGCTAACAAATCTGGCGTTCCTGAAATACTGCTCAGGGAGGTGGTATGAAATGACGGATAGGGAAACGTTGCTTGAGGTACGAAACTTGAAGAAACATTTCAAAATCGGGAGAAAGTCGATTGTAAAGGCGGTAGATGATGTAAGTTTTGACGTCTTCAGGGGCGAAACTTTCGGGTTGGTTGGGGAGTCTGGATGCGGAAAAACTACGTGCGGTAAAACAATATTAGGTTTACATAAGCCTACTGGGGGAGAAGTAATTTATGATGGCATGGACGTTCACGCCCTGGATTCTGATCGAAAGAAGGATTTCACTAAGATAGCTCAAATCGTTTTTCAAGACCCTTATTCTTCGCTGGATCCGCGTATGACGGTTGGGGATATCATAGGAGAAGGTATGGATATCCATCATCTATGCAAAGACAAGGGAGAACGAGAGGAAAGAGTCTTCGATTTGCTTCAGACTGTAGGCCTGAATAGAGAGCATATCAATCGGTTTCCTCATGAATTTTCCGGAGGCCAGCGGCAGAGAATTGGTATTGCACGAGCATTAGCAGTGGAACCGGAGTTTATCGTTTGTGATGAGCCAATCTCAGCCCTCGATGTATCTATACAGGCCCAAATAGTCAATCTTTTAATGCAGCTCCAGAGAGAAAAACAACTAACATATTTGTTCATAACGCATAATCTTGCCATGATAAAATATATTTCGGATAGAGTTGGGGTTATGTATCTTGGCAACTTGGTCGAGTTGGCTGGAAGTAAGCAACTGTATGAAATGCCCTACCATCCTTATACACAAGGATTGCTTTCGTCTGTACCAGTACCTGACCCAAGGATAGAAAGGAGAAAGGAAACGGCTCCGTTACGAGGGGAAATACCCACATCTATAAATCCTCCTCCTGGATGTAGATTTGCGTCCCGATGTGACTATGCTAGAGAAGTATGCTACGAGGTTATGCCTCCACTAATAGAGATTGAAGACGAACATTTTGTAGCCTGCCATTTAATGGCAAGTCCTTAGGGGTCTAGATTATAGAGTGAGGCCGGCCATAGAGCCTGCAACTTGCAGGTTTTTGGGATCAAAGAGAAAACAAAGGGCGTCAAATCTGGAAGTATTACTACTGCAGGGAAATACCTAAAGGGGATTTTTGCTATGGACATGGCACAATAGATGGCACACTTTCCTTCAAAGATTAGGAAATATGGCTTTTGGAGGATATTCTTTATTGATCAAGTCCATATTTGTGTGTAAGATTACCCTAAAGGAGAAATTCTATTATGCTCAATCATGGGATACTGGGATTACTAAACTTCGGGGATATGAGCGGTTGTGGAATCTGCGAAGTTTTTAAGGACTTGTTAAATTATTTTTGTGCAGCACAGACCAGCCAGATTTAGAGTGAACTTGGGGTTTTAGAGAAAAACGGATGGATTGAAAAGCGAACTGTTGAACAAGACGGAAAGCCAAATAAACATACCTGCTGCATTGTAGAGGAAGGACGGAAAGAATTGTTGCGTTGGTTATCAGAGCCATTTGCGGATATGGATATGCGCTCTCCCGCTTTCTTTAATGAAAATCTCTTTTGTGGGCGAACTGCCGATTCCGAACAGCATATATTTTTTAAACAGCTTAATGAAGAATACCGCATTGGGGTAAACGAACTTTCACAGACAGACAACTTAATCAGATTTTATAAAGGAGCTGTTTCTCATAGAAAGAAGGCGCTGTTTTGGCAAATGACCGCTGATTTCGGAAAGTGATATATGCAGATGTATATTGACTGGACAGAAAACTGTCTTTATCTTTTGGAAAGCGCGGAGGAATCACAATGAATATTCTTGTAATAAACGGAAGCCCAAAAGGGGAGCGTAGCAACACGCTTCGGCTTACTAACGCCTTTTTAGAGGGTATTAGTTATGCGAGAAAAGATAATTTGCCCAAAATTGAGAGGCTTAATATCGCACAGATGGATATCAACTCCTGCCTTGGCTGTTTTTCCTGTTGGAAAACCACACCCGGTAAATGTTGTCTTGACGACGATATGCAAATAGTCATTGAAAAGTTGTTATGGGCTGACCTTACAATTTGGAGTTTCCCTCTATACTATTTTAGTTTGCCCGGCAAGTTGAAAACTGTAATTGATCGACAGCTTCCTTTAACGCTACCTTTTATGTTATCTAATGCAGAGGGCGGCGGCCACCCCTCACGATATGATATGAGTAAGAAAAAAACTGTTTTAATTTCTACTTGCGGTTTTTATACAGCAGAGTCAAATTACGATAGTATAATAGCACAGTTTAACAAGATTTGCGGCAAAGGAAACTATACCACTTTATTTTGTGGCCAAGGCGAACTATTCCAAGTGCTGGAATTATCACGCCGCACAGAAGAATATCTTACGGTTGTTCAACAAGCAGGGCAGGAATATATGTCTGGCGGTATAACCAAAGAGACAAATTTGAAGCTGCAAGAATTGCTATTTCCGAGAGATGTTTTCGAGCGTATGGCAGATGCAAGCTGGGGAATATAACAAACTGGCGAAAAGGAAGATTTTTCTCTGGTTTTTACAAAGCAAATGTCGGCTCTTTATAACCCGGCAGCGTATAAAGGAACGGATGTTATTCTGGCTATGGATTATTCGGATATCGGAAAGCGTTATCGCATTATCTTGGGAAAAACGGAGAGCCGTGTTCTTGAACAGTTTACAGAAAAACCTACAACAGTAATTTATACGCCGTTTAGTGTATGGCAATCTATTGCAGCCAGAGAACTTAAGGGTACTGACGTTTTAATGAAGTACTTGTATTCTGTCGAAATCGGTTCCCTTACGTTACCCATTGGTCGTACTGTTGAGAATGGATAGGTCAGATGAAAGGTACTATTTGCTAAAAACAGAGATAATGCGAGCCCGAAATCAGGTCTGGGATGCGGTTAATTCCTCAGCCCGAAATGTGGAGGATGCGTTAGCCCTCTTTGATAAAGCTGCACACAAGGGGAAAACACAATTCAACTAGTCTGGCGTAACATTTGGGTACAAAGAAGTTTTGTAAGTGAGTGACGACACGCCTTTGATCAGTATTTTTGAAAGAAATGCTTCTTTATTGTTTCTGTATTTATTTTGGAACATACAAGCACAAATCCCGTAAGGGCCTTTAAACGCAGGCACATGCTAATAGATCTGACAAAAGCAGCGCAAAACCGTTTCAAAATGAGGAAGTGTACCTCTACTAGGACTATATGCGCTTCCGAGGGGATGTTCCTAGTTTTGGTTTGAGATGCAAAATGCTAATCTCAACCTAGCTGCCTTGATTGAGGTCTTGGAGACCGGGATCGTAAAACTATAAGGGTGTGCAACAAAGAATCGTAGGTCGCAAAATTTACCGACTTCGCAGGGGAAGGACTACTGCGCCCATATCCGACTCAAACAGCGGGCTTATGCTTTATGAACTGCCTGGCGGAGTCAGCTTTTCTGCTTCGGACTATAGCACCAGAAACAGCTAAAGAACTGTTAGGCTCCTTAGCCATCACTCAAAACATAGCGAAAACCTAGATACCATGTTCCAGATGGCGATGCACCCCTCCTTGAAATCTCAATAGAGGTCATTTTTTTGGAGGTTCCATGACAAGAACCCCTGAGCAATATGAGAACTTCTCGAATTCCATGTGATATTCTGACATCTGCTCTCTGAACTCATCGACGACGATGTAGTATTCATCTTCATCCCAAAGATCTGCGTCTTTTCCCATGGCATAGTTCATCTCTTCTAGGGTTTCGGTCATGACATCACCTATTACTATGATGCCTTCGGGGTCTAGACACTTTGCCATGTCAGAGATAAGGACTTTTTTCTCGCAAGGGGTCAGGTGGTGTATGGCGTAGTTGCACAGGACTGCGCTGTAGTCGTGGGTTTTTATGAAATCAGGCAGCCCTTTTGAAAAATCCCAGGTTATGAGAACCGCATCTGGGTTTGCTTGAGCCGCTTCGTTCAACATGTTTTGGGAAAAGTCTACACCAGTCACTGAGTACCCGTTTGCCATGAGCTTTCGGGCAAGTTTCCCTGTCCCTATACCCACATCTAGGAGCTTATGGCCCGGCACGCCTTCTAGGATCTCGCAAACCCGATCCATTATCTTTTCATATGCTGCAAATGGATAACGTTCTTCTTTATCACTCTCGCGCACATCTGAATCGTAGTTAGAAGACCAAGTGTCAAACCCGCTGGCGTCAAGGGTCTTTTTTTCTTCCATATAGTCACTCCCAGACATAACATTTGGGTCAAAAATACGGTTGGAACATTCCTAAAAGGCATATTCATATGCTCCATGTATACTCAATTCAGCGAATGCTCCAACCGTTTCGGAAAACCCAATTCAACATTCATTCGCCTATTCTACTTTTTCAAACTGGTCCTTGGTTGCACCACATACTGGACACACCCAGTCATCTGGAAGGTCTTCGAAAGATGTGCCTGGCGGGATGTTATGTTCAGGGTCTCCCTTTGCAGGATCATACCTGTATCCGCACACAGTGCATTCATATATGTCTCCCATGTCGACCCTCCTTTCATCTTTGATGTAAGTGGGAGCCGTAGGTGGCGTAGTCCCACGTTTTACTTGATGATAATAGGCATAGGTCATGGGTTTGCCATCTCTTAATATCTTTGCGTCGATTACCTCGCCTATGAAAATGGTGTGGGTATTTGCATCTACTTCCTGTATTACCCTGGCTTCTATGTAAGCCAAGGAGTCATCTTCAGTGAGGTACGGTATGCCATTTTCAGTAGTTTCGTACTTCATTCCTTCGAACTTGTCTACATCCCTGCCAGATTTGAACCCAAACTGCCCAATCAGGGAAATAGGGGTTTCTTCAGGCAGCACCGACACTGCGAAAAGCCCGCTTTCTTTGATTAGCCCGTGGGTGAAGTTTTGCTTGTTTATGCTCACAGCCAAAGTCGCGGGCTCGCTGGAAATCTGAAAGACTGTGTTGGCCGCCTGACCGTTTATGCGTCCATTGGCCTTAGAAGTTATGACATAGACGCCGTAAGTAATGTTGTGCAGTGCTTTAAGATCCATGTTCAGCCCTCCATTTCAAATAGATTAGAAACTAAGCATCGAGTTAACCTTGTTTTTTCTCCTTCAATACCTCAGCCAACCTTTTGCCGACTTCCTTAAGGTTCTCCAACTCTTTTTCATCGGGAACGTACTGCAAGTTCACAAAAGGTTCAGGAACATCCCATCCCATTTCTTTGAGGATCATTTCCGCCTCCCTAGCACCCTGACCGCCCCAGCCGTAGGAGCCAAATGCAAATCCTATGCGATTCTTAGGGCGCAGTCCTTTCATGTAAGTCAGGAACTCTGCAACAGACGGGAGCATTCCATTGTTGAGAGTAGGACATCCGATAAGAACTAGTCCCGAATCAAGGATCTCTGGGACTACCTGGGATATGTGATTAACTTGAAGGGACTTCATTGTAACGGGCACTCCGCTTTCTTCCAACCCCTCCCTCAGAGCCAGGGCCATTTTTTCTGTAGAACCCCACATGGTGTCGTATACGATAAGGGCTTTGTGGTCGGCTAGATTGCTAGCCCATTTTCGGTAGTATTTCACGATCGTAGGTATGGAAGATCGCCAGATAAGACCATGGCTAGGCGCAATGATGTCTATGGGCAGGTTTTCTACTACCTCTAGAGCTTTTAGTACCTGGTCACCATAGGGAAATACTATGTTGGCGTAGTAAGAAGCTGCGTTTTCTAGCACAATATCCAGGCCAAGTTCATCTACAAACCTCTCTACGCTTGCTATGTGCTGACCAAAAGCGTCGTTTGAAAAGAGAAGTTTTTCTTGAGGTACATATGTCACCATGTTGTCAGGCCAGTGAACCATAGGAGTTTCGACAAACTTAAGAGTTCTGGAACCAATGCTCAGTTCGTCCCCTGACTTTACTATGACATAGTCCCACTCTTTTTTGTAATGACGCTCCAAGCCGCGTTTGCCCTTAGCGTTGGTTATGATCTTGGCTTTAGGAGCCATCTCCATAATCTTAGGTACACTTCCTGAATGGTCCATTTCTACGTGGTTTACCACTACATAGTCGATCTTTTGAGGATCTATGACAGAGGCGATCCTCGACAACATTTCGTCGGCCAAATAGTGTTTTACAGTATCTACCAAGACGACCTTGTCGTCTACAATTAGGTACGAGTTATATGTAGAACCCCGCGGCGTAAGGTAACCATGAAAATACCTCAAATCCCAATCAATTCCTCCGACCCAATGAATCCCTGGTTTAACCTGTATTGCTTGCATTGAGATTCCTCCTCCTCAAGCGAAATTGAACATTGATGCGTTAAAAAGTGCTGCTGAATCAAGACAACAATGATGTGAAGATGCACTTTGACCGGTACAGTCTAGCCTTAAGTCTACCCATGGTTAATATCAAAAACTAA
>ERZ795046.862-NODE-862-length-33745-cov-14.482280_pt1 | contig 33745 bp, 33 predicted proteins | sample MGYA00375130_ERZ795046 | MGnify/ENA primary metagenome ERZ795046 (study PRJEB30175, sample SAMN05720202) | activated sludge metagenome | isolation source: anaerobic digester from wastewater treatment plant | place: Japan | collected 2015-05-15 ...
AGCTTTTCAGTTATAGGAGTCTTCTCATCTTTGGCAAGTTCTTCCATCATTCTTAACCGCATCTTTAATCCAAATAGGTACATGGTCCAGCCGACCTCTGAATCTGGTCCGCCGGAGGAAAAATATTTTTCCTTTGTCTCTAGGTCAGTGTTGAACCACCACGGGGATACGCTTCTCACAGAATCTCCTACGGGGAATACACCATATAGTTTATACATCTCAACTGCAGCTGGAGTAATATGATATCCCCAGGGATTATGGAGATACTCATCGCTCTTCCAATAATTTTCAGACTCCTTCTCTATCCATTCGTCTATCAGTGGATAGGCATTATTTCCCCTGTATAAAAATCTGGTTAACCAGTTACAATGATTTAAGCCTACAACCTGTGCCGCAACCTCTTCCGGATTGAGTTTCAGGATTTTTACTATATCTTTATAACCCTGAGCCCCATGACAGAACCCTGCCACCTTTAACCCTGTCTCCCTGGCTATGATGTTTGTTCCTTCAAATACTGGATTGGATACCTGCATAAACCAGGCGTTCGGACTTATTCTCTCCACATCTCTTGCCAGGTCTAGGAAGAAGTTTAACTGTTTATAGGCGAAGAATCCTCCATAGTAATCACTCACCTTATCGTCTATCCCCCTGTAGTATCCATGTTTCTCTGCGATTTCTCTCTCTGCTTCCATAAAGTCATAACCATCCACCTTGACTGTATTTATAACAAAATCTGCTTCTCTGATAGCCTCTTCTCGACTGGTGGTTTTTTCTAGATTCAGGTCCATATCTAATTCTTTTATATACCTGCTCGCCAGACCATATACCATATTGAGTCTATCCTGGTTTATATCCATAAATGTAACTGTACAGCCAGAGAGTCCTTTTGTGAGGGCAAAATCCTGGATCAGACTCATTGAAAATGCTACACTTCCAGCACCAATCACCGCTATTTTTGACATCTCTATTCCCTCCTTTTGAAAGTTTCTTCAGATTTATCCCCATTATAGCATAAGCTGGTTCCTTATCAAAGTTTCATTTTTCATCTATAATAAAGATAAAATATTGGAGAGGAGGTTTGAATATCTCTCTGACTTACACAGGTTAATGGTTGAAAAGGCTAATAAGTCTATTCCGGCTGTTGACTTTTCTTATTTTTAGTTTATAATTTTAAATGAAACTTAGTTCCATTTAGAGGTAAGGATGGAAAATGCTGGTGAAATACTCAGAAAAATAGGAGAAAAGATTACTGAACAGCGCGAGGCTATTCTGCAGGCTATTATAGATTTAGCCCGTCCTGTCAGTGCTGATGAACTTTATGAGTATTTATTAACCACTAACAAGGTGGGACGAACTACCATTTACCGGACACTCGAACTTTTCGAGAAGAAAAAACTGGTAAGAAAGGTTTTATTTAAAGATGGTATTATCAGATATGAATCTAACCTTCTCAAGCATCATCATCACCTTGTATGCCTGAGTTGTGGAAAGATTTTGCCCCTAGATGGATGCTTCGTTGCCCCTGTAGAAGGGGCTATACTTAAAGGTTCGGATTTTCTTGTTACAGACCACTATCTAGAGTTATACGGATACTGCGCAAAATGCAGGAGAGAGAGGGAAAGATGAAGAAATTTATCCTGACTATGATACTTGTTTTGACCCTTACTCAATCTTTTGCTCAGGAGAAACCTGATGTGGTTGTGAGCTTCTTCCCCCTGTATGATTTTACCAGGAATATAGGTGGAGATAGGATAGATCTAACCTCCCTTATACCATTCAGTGTTGAACCTCACGATTGGGAGCCAGGTCCCAGAGATATGGTAAAGGTATCTTCTGCAGACATCTTTATATACAACGGTGCTGGTTTAGAACCCTGGGCTGATGATATAATAAAGAGTGTTAGGAACAAGAAGCTTAAGGTTGTAGATATTTCAAAATCTATAAGAGTAACTGGAGAAGACCCCCACATATGGCTTGACCCGATCCTGGTCAAGTCCCAGCTGAAGGTTATAAAGGATACTTTGATAGGGTATGATTCAGAGAATAGAACTTATTACGATAAAAACTATAATGTCTATCTTAAGAAGATCGAAGAGCTGGATAGAGAGATCAGAAAAACTATTGCCAGGTGTAAGAAAAAGGTCTTTGTAACATCTCATGACGCATTCTCCAGATTTGCCGAAAGGTATGGACTTACCCAGGTACCGGTTATGGGCATCTCGCCTGAGTCTGAACCGAGTCCCAGGGAACTTGCCGGGATTATTGAAACGATAAAGAGATATGATGTTAAGTATATATTCACAGAACCATTTATACCCATCAAGATAGCTGAATCAATCTCCAGAGAGACTGGGGTAAAGATATTGGTTCTGGATCCAATCGAAGGATTAACTGAGGAAGAGATGAAATCTGGAGCAGATTACCTCTCTAAGATGAAGAAGAATCTGGAAAATCTTAAGATTGCCCTTGAATATGAGTGATAAAATTTTAGAGGTTAGAGGATTATATTTTAGTTATGATGGTGAAAATGTCCTGGAAGATATCACTTTTTCACTGGACAGGGGAGAGTTTCTTGGGATTATAGGACCTAATGGTTCAGGTAAAAGCACCCTTCTGAAACTTATAACCGGCATCTTAAAGCCAGATAGGGGTGAGATTAAGCTATATACTGATAGGATAAGTTACATACCTCAGAAGATTACATCTCTATCGTATAATTTCCCAGCTACAGTGGAGGAGATAGTCTCTCTTGGAATTTTATCTAAGGGGATGCTGAAGAGAATATCAAGGAAGGACTATAACCTTATAGAACAGGCTCTTGATAAGGTTGGGCTCTTGGAGCTTAAAAATAAAAGGCTCGGTGAGCTCTCAGGTGGGCAGCAGCAGAGGGTGCATATAGCCAGGGCTATTGTGAGTAATCCAGAACTCCTTGTTTTAGACGAACCAACTACAGGGATAGATATAGTCAACCAGACCAGGTTCTATGAACTCCTTGGGCATCTGAATAGGGAGATGGGAATAACAGTGATAATTGTCTCTCATGATATAAGTACCATAGCAGGTGAGGTTACCACTATGGCATATCTGGATAAAAAGCTTCATTTTATAGGGAAACCAAAAGACTTCTTCAAGAAGATTCTCTGGCCGATAGAGCTGGAGGATTTACTGAACAGATGATGGATATTCTTCAGTATTCATTTATGAGGTACGCCCTCATGTCAGGTATATTTGTTGGTATCCTCTGTCCTATCATAGGTGTATTTCTGGTCTTGAAGAATCTCTCCCTCATAGCGGATGGGATGGCTCATTTCTCCTTTGGCGGTATAGCCTTAGGAATAGTCCTGGGGATAAGTCCTACCTATATGATCCTACTCTTTTCTATCCTGGGAGGTCTTTTGATAAACTATGTAATAAGAAGAACGAAACTTTATGGTGATACCGTTATAGCGATACTCCTCTCCACCGGACTTGCCATAGGGATAACAATTATAAGTCTGGCAAGGGGGACAAATTTCAATATAAATGCCTATCTCTTTGGAAGTCTTCTGGCTATAGATGAGAAAGAGCTTATGAGTATTATCCTTCTTGGTATACCAGCTATTATCCTTGTTATAATTTTTTACCGACCCCTTTTATACATAACCTTTGATGAAGATTCTGCCAAGGCAAGTGGACTCCCGGTAGAATCTATCAATATACTCCTTGTGATCTTGAGCGCAGTTACCATAGCTATCACTATAAAGGTGGCAGGAATCCTTTTAACGTCTGCTCTGATAGTGATACCTGTAGCTACAGGTATTCAGATCTCTAATAGTTTTAAGATGACACTCCTATCCTCGGTAGTTACTGGAATCATCTCTGTAATCCTTGGACTCATTATCTCATATTATCTGAATATAGCCCCTGGGGGAGCGATAGTTCTAGTCAGTGTCCTGATATTTTTGTTGAGTATTTCTGGGCTCTTTGACCAGAAAGGTTATTATAGTAAAACTTAAGACACTTAAAGATAGACCTATTATAAACATCGGTTTATATCCGAATCTATTGGCTAAGACCCCTCCTATTATTGGGGCTGCAAAGCTGAAAGGACCCATCAGTGTGTTTGAAAGTCCAGCATATACAGGTCTTTTTTCTTCTGGAGCGAGGTCCATAATTATAGCCATTCCAGATGTTCCAAATGCGCTGTAGTTTATACCCATAAGTATAAATGCCAGGTACGCCATCCATAGAGTAGTATCAATTACAAGACTTAAATATCCAAGAATTATAGAGAGGATACCAATGGATAAGATAAGTTTGTGCCCCTTTAAATCTCCAATCGGTCCAAGAAGAAATGTAGCGATAGTCTGTGAACCTAAAAGGAATGCACTGAATATCCCGGCATATCCATCGTGAAGGTTAAAAGTATTGAGGCTATAGACAGTATAAAATCCTACTCCCATACTGCCAAAAGCAGACAAAGCCCTGGCTATAATATAGAGTGTAAAGTTTTTGTCGGATCTTAATATAAAGGGAAGACTTTTCATATATTGAACTAAATCTAGATCATCTGATTCCACAGTGACTTCTGGTTCTTTTGCCAAAGCCAGGAAGAGATAAGATATACCCAAAGCTATACCTGCACATATAAAACAGTAGGAGAAGTTATAGGGAAACGGGTAAATCTCAAGAAATCTCCTCGCTAAAAATGACGCCAGTATCCCCAGCACTCCCCCCATACCAAAGCCTATAGAAAAGATAGTCCCTCTCCTTGAAGGTGGAATAATCTTTGCTATATAGTCCAGCCAGGCAGGGGAGAGTATCCCTCCGGTGAAAGTTGCGATGAATAACAGGAATAGTGCTAAATACATAGCTAAGCTCGGATTCGAAGGAACTAAAAATATCAGCAGAAAGGCGATAATCAGGTATGGGAGTCTTTCCCCGATGGTCCATCTTAAGATAAATGGTAGTTTCTTTGACGATCCGGCTACCATTTTAGCACCAATTATACTCGGGATACTCCAACCCAGGTTGGCTATTGCAGGTAGAAGTCCTATATGTATGTTGCTGCCACCCAGATTTTTAATAAGTACAGGAAATATGGTGGATATGGAATAAAAGGCTGATCCAAAACTGAAGAAAGCCATATCTAGAGAGTTGACGATAAAGTTCCTCTTATAGTATCTAGCAACAAACTCTTCTACATCTCTTGTGTTTCTATTCTGCACCAATCTCCCTCTACGAATTTGAGTGGAACCCTTTCATTTACTCTGTAACCGATCAGCATGTTCCATAAGCTTGGTATACCCTGTGTGATAAGTCGCTTTGGTCTTCCGTAGAAGGACATATAAGCTTTTGCTATGAGCCATCTCACCTCTACCGGAGAGAGATACTTAAGTTTGAAAACATTGTGACCACCCTCATACATCTCCCAGTTTCTATCCATAATCTTTGACTTTACCTCTTCAAACAGAGCGGTCCCGGGATAGGGTGTAAGTACTGAAAATTGGGCTATATCTGGATCAAGTTCCTTTGCATATTTTATCGTTCTGTTTACCATTGCCTTCGTCTCTTCCATTGCACCCAGGATAAAACTCCCCATAATCTTTATATTGTTTTTGCGCAAGATGTTTATAGCTTCTTTAGCTTTTTCTACCACAAGTTTCTTATTGTAGCTGTCGAGCACCTCCTGATTTGCACTTTCAAAGCCGATGAAAACCATATAGTTACCTGCTTTTGCCATAAGTTCTACCATCTTGGGGTTATTCAGTATTCCATCCAATCTGGAAAATGCCCACCATTTGAACTTCCAGCCTAATCTGAGTATCTCCTCACATAACTTAATGACCCTGTTAGGGTTTAGAGTGAAGTTATCGTCAAAGAATGCTATTGCCCTGAACCCGTACTTTTTATAAAGTATCTCCAGTTCTTCTATGATATTTTCTACACTTCTACTTCTCCACTGTACACCTGAGAAAGCGGAAGAAGAGCAAAAACTACAGTTAAAAGGACACCCCCTTGATGTAACTATTGATGTAGCGAATGTCCCTTCCAGTTTTGCCGTGTATTTATCCATAGGGAGGAGATTTCTAGCTGGAAATGGTATTCTATCCAGGTCTTTGATTAACTCTGCATTTGGATTTCTTATGATTGTTCCATCTTTTATATACGATATTCCCTTTACATCTTCCAGGCTCTTTTTCCCCATAATCGCATCCATAAGGTCCAGCATTATATATTCCCCTTCTCCCCTCACCACATAATCTATAAATCCTGTCTCTAAAGCCTCTCTATCCAGGAAGGCTGTATGGGGTCCTCCTACAACTACTTTACATCCTTTAGCTTTGGCTGCCTGAGCTATCTTGAGAGCTGCAGGATATCTCGTTGTGTCGGTGGATACACCAACAATATCAAAATCCTGATATGGTATGTTATTTATACTTACCTTCTCGACGTTCAGATCTATTACCTTTACATCATATCCACCTTTTACCAGGACTCCGGCTATATAACCAACACCAAGTGGTGGATATTTAAGCCCAAGCCTGTGATAATAGCTGGCAGCAGGTGGATTTACTAGAAGTATTTTCATCGCTTATCTCTCCTTAAATAAGAACTCTTCAATAGCAGATTTCCAGTCTCTTCCATAAAATACCCCCTCTAATTCCAGCAGATAATTTTTTAATGGTGTGTATCTGGGTCTCTCCGCCGGAGTAACATACTCTTCAGTTTTTACCGGTATAACTTCTGCATCTAACTTCAATTTTTCAATTATAAAGTTTGCCTCCTGAAACCTGGATACCACACCTGTATTCGCAAAGTGATATAAACCATAAACCTCACTCTTAGCTATAGCTAAAAGTGCTTCAGCCAGGTCATATGTGTAAGTTGGAGAGCCAAACTGGTCGTCTACAACCTTAATGACCTTTTCCTGTCTTGCCCTTTCCACTATCTTTTTTACAAAATTATTACCATCTCCATACAACCAGCTTGTCCTTACAATAGTAAATTTCTGTGAGAAGGTTTTAACGAAGTTTTCTCCTTCTAACTTGCTCTTTCCGTAGATATTTATAGGGTTTGGTCTATCGAACTCAATATAAGGTGAGTCTTTTTTACCATCGAAGACATAATCGGTACTTATATGTATGAGGTGCGTATCATACTTTCGGGATGCCAACGCCAGATTTTTTGCTCCAATAGCATTAACATTAAAGGCTCTATCAATTTCTCTCTCACAAAGATCCACATCTGTAAAGGCAGAACAATTTATCACCACATCGGGTAGATAAGCCTTTATTATCCCATCCACCATATTTCTGTCGGTAATATCAACCCTGGAATGCGGTACAGGATACACATCCATACCATCCTTAAAGAATACCTCTACTACTGCTTTTCCCAACTGCCCGGAAGAACCGGTTATCAGCACTTTCAACTGTCTATTGCTCCTTCAGGTATCCTGCAAAAGACTCCATCGACCAGATAACTCTCTTTTAATATCCTTGTATTATCACCTATAACCGACTTAACTACAGTCGAATATTCTTCTATGCAGACATCCTCCCATATTATTGATTCCTCTATCCTTGCCCCTTTTTCTATCTTTGCATTATCACCGATAAATGTTGGACCAACTATTGTTACTCCATCTTCGATATACACATTGTTTCCTATAAATACATTGCCAAAGAAGTTCGCCTTATCGACATATGTCCCGATACCTATCCTTACATTGTCGGTGAAGAGTTCCCCGTGATGTGGAATCTGAAGTTTTCCATCACCTATATCACTGTGTACCTTTTTATAATCAGTTATATTTCCAATATCCTTCCAGTAAGCGCTGGAGAGATATCCATAGAGGGGGGCATTCCTTTCCAGAAGGATGGGGAGGAGCTGTTTACCAAAATCGTAGAATGTATCTTTTGGGACATCTTTAAGGACTTCCTTTTCCATAATATATATCCCGGCATTTACAAGTGGACTGAAGACCCTATCCCTTGATGGTTTTTCCAAAAATTTCTGTATCTTGCCATCACTATTTAAAGAGACGACCCCATATTTTGTCGGGTCATCTACTATTGATACCGCCAGTGTAAAGAGAGCCTTTTTCTTTTTGTGGAATGCAACCATTTCTTTTATGTTTATATCGGTGGCTATATCCCCACTTATGACCACAAAAGTATCCGGGAGAAATTCCTCCATCTTCTTAACTCCACCGGCGGTGCCAAGAAGGACCTCTTCTTCAGAATAAACGATATCTACTCCAAGGTCTTCCCCTTTACCGATGAATTCCTTTATCCTTTCTCCTTTGTAATGGAGATTTATTATGATATCAGTAATTCCACCACTTTTGAGCAGAGATATTATCCTGGATATTATCGGTTTATTCCCTAAGGGAACCAGAGGTTTCGGTCTTATATATGTAAGAGGACGTAGTCTTGTCCCCTCTCCGGCAGCCATAATAAAAGCCTTCATCTTTATTTCTCCAGAATATCGGGTCTTTTATATATCATACCGTCTAGCTCTACATCCACTACAGGCCAATTAAATGTCGGGGTTATTACCTCAGGTGATTCTTCGCCAGTTAAAATTGTATCTTCAGACTTTGTTCCTGTTATAGAGGGGTTCCATGCTACTGGTTGCCACTTACTGACAACTCCCTGAGTCTTTGGATTTACAGTGAATTCTCTGCTCTGATATCCAGTAGGTCCACCCTGATGATGTTTCTTCCACTCATCCGGATAACCCAGGTCTTCGTAAGCCTTTATACCTTTTGCCAGGATATCGCTCCACCTGTTCCCTACCATCGTATTATGTATAAGGATAGAATCGATTCTCACCACAGCATTATGTTTTTTCCTTATATCACTATCTATCCTGCCAAAGTGTACCAGTCTTGTGACAGCTACCTGAAGACCGTCCTTCATCCCACATATCACCACCATGGCGTATCGGGATACTTTATTATCTGTAGGTATAGGATGCCTGAAATTAAAGATCCTTTCATCTCCAGCTACCAGCAGTACACTTGGATATATCCCATTGGAGAATAGACTTTCAGACATCATACCGGCGATCTCCAGTTCAGTATAACCTGGCATTATAGACTTACAGACATCTTCCATACATAAACTGGCAGATTTACCAAGAGCCTTTATCCTTATGACCTCGTCTTCAGTTAACGGGTATCTCAGGGGCAATAAGTTTACCACCCTGGCATTTCCAAATGGGGTATCGGTGATGAAATTTCCTCCAGTAATCTTTTCTACTATTCTCAATTTCTCATCTGGCTCATACCAGGGGAAGACCTCTAATTTATAATGTCCTAAGGCTCCGACCTCCTCTTTTTCTATTCTGGGAGCCTCAATAGAGCTGGCTATTATATATGAAGATGAGTTTGTTATGAGTAGACTCGTCGCTCCCACCTCTGTTAAGAGTCCTACATGATTGTACTTCCCTCCGGTTGCCCAGGCGAAGTTATACTTTAATGTTATCAGCAATCCATCAGACTTATTTTCTTCAAGGAGCTTTCTGATGCGTTCTTCCTTTATATCTATCTCTCTCATCTTTTTTCCTCCTATTTAGAATGTTTGTCTGCCACTTTACTTGCACCAAAAGATTCTGGCTTTATCTTGGCAGAATAACCACTGGAAGTAATCATTCCAACCACTTCCTTTATAAGCTGTCTTGTCTCCCCCTTTGTCCCTATGTCGACATGAATCTCTATGGGAAGTTCAGATACTCCATTCTTTGCTAGCTGAGCGGTAATTAAGCTGGCTGTCTCCAGACTCAGAGTGGCTTCATAAAAAATTCTCTGTCTCAAAGACCTTATATAATTATTGGTCAGCTTTCTGTAGAAATACCTGCCCCCCCTGCCTATCCTGTGTATGATCACCGCAGTAACAAAACAAACCTCTTCTCCAGGGAGAGAGTCTGTACCGACAATAAGGTGATAGTTATCTCTGGGCTCTTCCTGGATAAACGATATAATATCTTCAAACATCTCTTCAAAAGAGAGTCTTCCTTTAGTAGGGCTTATAAATTCCATAGTCTAATTATAGCATAAAATAGGAGGAGGTTAACTATATAAAAGTTACCTCCCCCTATGAGAATATTACTTTACTGCATCCCTGAGGTCTTTGCCAGGTCTAAATACCGGTACTGATTTGGCAGGGATATTTATAGGTTTTCTGGTTCTTGGATTAACGCCCTTTCTGGCTGCTCTCTTTCTTACTTCAAAGCTGCCAAACCCAATAAGCTGGACCTTCTCTCCACTCTTCAGAGCGTCAACAATTGCATCCAGTGTCTGATCTATAACCTGTGCAGTGAGTTTCTTGGTTTGCCCTACCTTCTCAGCTACAACATCTACCAGATCTGCTTTTGTCATTTTGCTCACCCCCTTTCATAGTTAATTCTCTCTTATTCCTTATTATCACTAATTTTGTGATTTGTCAATAGGTTATCATCAAAATACGACTGGCTTTTTACGGAATTACTGGGAATTCTTGAGGGTGTATATGGAGATATATCTCATCTTTACTATGTTTTTCGATTTTACCGTTACAGTCTTGCTGCTAATGGTTTTTCTGCCCTATAAAATTAATCTTCCTGAGCCAGTTCTCACATAACTCTGTCCATATACCTATCTCAGGATTATCTTTTGCCAATCCCAATCCGTGTCTACCACTCTGAAAGATATGTAGTTCAAATGGTACATCAAATCTCCTCAGGCTACTGGCGAAGAGGAGACTATTTTCAACCGGGACACCCTGATCGTCTGAAGTATGCCATATAAATGTTGGCGGAGTATCCCTTGAAACATTATTCTCTCCGGATAGAAGCTCTCTCAACTCATCTGGGGGATTTTCTCCAAGAAGATTCACCATGGAGCCTTTATGATAAAATTTCTTGAAACTTATGACCGGATAACAGAGGATAAGGGCGTTTGGCTTTGAACTTACTTTTTCTACAGGGTCATCTGGATTATTCTCTCCATAGTCAGGAAGGGTTGCACACATACATGCCAGATGCCCTCCGGCAGAAAATCCAAGGATTCCTATCCTGTCAGGATTTATCTTAAACTTATCACTGTTAAATCTGATAAATTTTATAGCTCTTTTAGCATCTAGCAGAGGATAAGGATATCTATATTGAGCTACTCTATAGTGGAGGACGAACGAAGAGATTCCAATACTGTTAAGCCAGAGTGCAACAGGTGTACCCTCATGAGCAGCTCTTTTTGTATATCCTCCTCCAGGAAATACGATAATAACACTATTTTCTCTTCCGTTATCCAGAAGGTAAGGTTCAAGAGATGGGGCTTCAGGGTCATTTATACTTTGATCATAACCGGGGATACTATCACCCCAAAATTGTATCATAAAATCACCTCTTTCGATTAAGGTCAAGAAATCTCCTGTATATTATACCAGAAGGGAGTCCAATTAGTTTGAAAATAAATTAGATTTACACTATAATAGATTCCACTTGCGAGGACTTAAAAATATAAGATATTACAGATAGGAAGGAAGGCAAGCTGGTATGATCTGGTCAGAATACGAAAAGCTTAGCAGAAGGGAATATAAAGACCTTCAACTTGAAAATTTAAAGAGGACGGTAGAAAGAGTCTATGAAAACGTCCCTTTCTACCGTAAGAAATTCGATGAGATTGGTTTGAAACCATATCATATCAAGAAGCTGGGAGATATCCGTCATATTCCATTTACAACAAAGGATGATCTGAGAAATAATTATCCTTATGGGTTATTTGCTGTACCTCTTACAAAGATTGTAAGATTGCATGCCTCTTCCGGTACAACAGGTAAACCCACCGTGGTTGGTTATACAAAACGGGATATGGAGATCTGGGCAGAAGTTGTTGCAAGGATGGTTACAGAGGCAGGGGTAAGGGAGTATGATATTGCCCAGATTGCATTTGGTTATGGACTTTTTACAGGTGCATTCGGGCTTCATCAGGGGTTAGAGAAAGTTGGTGCAACTGTAATTCCAGTCTCAAGTGGAAATACTGAGAAACAGATTATGATTATGCAGGATTTTGGTGTAACTGTTCTTGTCTGTACTCCATCCTATGCTCTCTATATGGATGAGGTTGCTTCTGAATTGAATGTTGATAGAGATAAGATAAAACTCAGAATTGGTCTTTTTGGAGCAGAAGGATCAACTGTTGAGATGAGACGTGAGATTGAAAAGAAATGGGGTCTCTTTGCAACAGAAAATTATGGGCTTTCTGAGATTATCGGACCAGGTATCTCTGGCGAGTGTGAGTATAGAGATGGACTTCATATAAATGAGGACCACTTCTATCCAGAGATAATAGATCCGGATAGAGGAGAGATACTGGAAGAAGGGGAAGAGGGAGAGCTTGTTTTAACTTCAATTACAAAAGAGGGTATGCCACTTCTGAGGTATAGGACACATGATATAACTTCATTGATCTATGAACCCTGCAGATGTGGACGTACAAATGTAAGGATGACAGCTGTAAAAGGACGAACCGATGATATGCTGATTATTAGAGGTGTAAATGTATTCCCCTCACAGATAGAGAGTGCCCTGATTGGGATAGAAGGGATTGGTCCTCACTATCAACTGGTAATAACCAGAAATGGCTATCTTGATGACCTGGAGGTCCATGTAGAGCTCGTGGATGGTAAATTACTCGAGAGGTATTCAGAACTTGAGAAACTGGAAGAAAAGATAAAACACAGAATTTATACCTTTCTTGGTCTAAATGTAAAGGTAAAACTTGTTGAGCCAAAGACACTGGAACGGACAACAGGTAAGGCAAAAAGGGTTATCGATCTGAGACATGGAGGACAGAAGCTATGAAGAGACTTATGCTTGGTAATCATGCGATTGCAAGAGGATGTTTTGATGCTGGGGTCAGAGTGGCAACTGCATATCCTGGGACACCTTCGACAGAGATTACAGAATATATCTCCCAGTATGATGAGATTTACAGCGAATGGGCACCAAATGAAAAGGTTGCATTGGAGGTAGCTCTTGGTGCAGCTATCTTCGGTAAAAGAGCTCTCTGCTCAATGAAGCATGTAGGTCTTAATGTTGCGTCAGACCCGTTATTCACAGCATCGTATACAGGTATCAATGCTGGTCTGGTAGTTGCAGTTGCCGATGACCCCGGGATGCATTCGTCTCAGAATGAACAGGACACAAGAAACATAGCGAAGGCTGCAAAGATACCCGTTTTAGAACCATCTGATAGCCAGGAATGTCTGGACTTTGCCAGGCGCGGATTTGAGATAAGTGAGATGTTTGACACTCCTGTTGTCCTGCGATCTACAACAAGAGTTTCTCATTCACAGTCAATCGTGGAGATTGATGAAAGGAAAGAGGTCGATTTTGAATATAAAAAGGATGTAGAGAAATACGTAATGATGCCGGCAATGGCAAGAAAAAGACATGAGATTGTGGAGGAAAGAGAGAAAAGGTTAAGAGAGTTTGCAGAGACAGTTGAACTGAATAGAATAGAAGAGGGAACATCAAATATGGCTTTCATTACATCAGGAATAAGCTATCAGTATGTGAAGGAGGCTTATCCTGATGCCTGTATTTTGAAGCTTGGTATGGTCTATCCGCTACCAGAAAAGCTGGTAAGAGGTTTCTGCGGTAGATTTGAGAAGGTGTACGTAGTTGAGGAGCTTGATCCATTTTTAGAGGAAAATATTAAAGTAATGGGGGTCAATAATATAATCGGTAAGGAGATATTTAAAAGGACAGGTGAATATTCACCATCTTTTATAAAGACCTCAATTGAAAACTGTAAACTTGAGATACCGTACAGGATAGATGAGGAATTACCAGCAAGACCTCCAGTACTGTGTCCGGGTTGTCCACATAGAGGGGTCTTCTATTCCCTCAGAAGGATAAAAAATGCTGTGATTACAGGAGATATCGGATGTTATACGCTGGGTGCCCTTCCACCATTCAATGCTATGGATACCTGTATATGTATGGGGGCAAGCATAGGGATGGCTCATGGAATCTCGAAGGTATCAGATCCAGAGATGAGGACCATTGCAGTGATAGGGGATTCTACATTTATCCATTCTGGTATAACCGGACTTATCGATGCTGTCTATAATAAATCCAATATCCTGATATTGATTTTAGATAACATAACAACCGGAATGACGGGACATCAGGACCATCCTGCAACTGGATATAACATTAAAGGTGAAGAAACCCGTCAGCTTGACATAGCTAAACTCTGTAGATCTATAGGCTGTGATGTTGTCGAAGAGATTGACCCTTACAGGATAAACGAGAATATAAAAAGGATTAATGACCTTCTGGAGATACCTGGTGTTAAGGTTGTAATTGCTAAGGCACCGTGTAAACTGCACCGAAGATATAATACTACCCTGCCAGGGAGATACGTAGATCCAGATAGATGTAAGAATTGCAAAGTATGCCTGACACTTGGTTGCCCTGCAATGTCATACAGAGAAATTCCGGATATTGATCCAAATCTATGCGCTTCCTGTGGGATGTGCGAGAGTCTATGTAAGTTTGGGGCAATATCTATGATAAAGGAGTAGAGAAAGATGAAGGAGAGTTTCGATATACTGATAGTTGGGGTTGGTGGACAGGGGAACATATTATTCAGCAAGATCCTAGGTGAGGCATTTTTGAATGAGGGGTACGATGTAAAGGTATCAGAGGTCCATGGAATGGCGCAGAGAGGCGGAAGTGTTGTGACTTTTGTCAGGGCGGGAGAAAAAGTCTATTCCCCACTGGTAGATAAAGCCCAGGCAGATTATATAATAGCCTTTGAAAAGCTGGAGGCTCTGAGATGGCTCGAATATCTCAAGAAGGATGGTATAGTAATTTACTCAGATTATGAAATTCCTCCAATGAGTGTTATCAGCGGGAAATCCAGATATCCTGATGTTGATAGTATCCTGAAAGATATCGGAGTAAGGCACTATAAGATAGAGATTTCTTCTCTGCTGATGGAGCTGAAAAATCCAAGGGTACAGAATACCATTATGCTGGGCTTCTTCAGTAAGTTGACGGGGATTGAAAAGCAGGTTTGGGAGAGAGCTATTGAAAATAATATCAGAGCCAAACTGTTAGATATAAATCTGAGGGCTTTTGAGATGGGAAGAGATATAGAGCTTAAAGAGGAGGAATTGAAGGTATGAATTACTGGGATAAACATATGGAGTGTATAGATAGAGAAGCTCTTCATAATATACAACTGAAGCGTTTGACCGAGACTGTAAAAAGGGTCTATACAGGTGTTCCATATTACCGTAGCAAGATGCAGGAACTCGGTATTATCCCTGAAGACATAAAAGAATTGGATGATCTTAAGAGACTTCCATTTACAACAAAACAGTCTCTGAGAGATAATTACCCGTATGGTTTATTCACAGTGCCGCTAAGTGAAATAGTAAGGATTCATGCTTCCTCAGGAACGACAGGAAAACCCACCGTAGTGGGTTATACGAAATATGATATTGGAATCTGGTCAGAGGTGATGGCGAGAGCTCTCGTTGCAGGGGGAGGGAATAAAGACTCTTTTGTCCAGGTCTCGTATGGTTATGGCTTATTTACAGGTGGACTTGGATTTCACTATGGTGCAGAGAGGATAGGTGCGTCAGTCATACCCATATCTTCAGGTAATACAAGGAGACAGATACAGCTTATGATAGATTTTGGAACGACACTCCTCGCCTGTACACCATCTTACGCCCTATATATAGCTGAAACGATGGAAGAGATGGGTATTGATAAGACACAGCTGAAGCTCAGGTCAGGAATCTTTGGTGCAGAACCATGGTCTGAGAATATGAGGAAAGAGATAGAGTCGAAGTTAAATATAAAGGCATACGATATATATGGAATTTCAGAGATAATTGGTCCAGGGGTTGCATTTGAATGTGAGTGTCAGAACGGTATGCATATCAATGAGGACCATTTTTTGCCTGAGATAATAGACCCCGATACAGGTGAGGTCCTGGAAGAAGGAAAATATGGAGAGCTTGTTTTTACAACGATCACCAAGGAGGGGCTACCACTTATCAGATACAGGACCAGAGATATAACAGCTCTCCACTATGATAGATGCGATTGTGGAAGAACGCTTGTCAAGATGGAGAAGATTATTGGCAGGACTGATGATATGATAGTAATAAGGGGTGTGAATGTATTTCCATCTCAGATTGAAAGCGTACTGCTTGAGATGGGAGATGTTGAACCACACTATCAGTTGATTGTGGATAGAGTCAATAACCTTGATGTCCTTGAGGTACTGGTTGAGGTTTCCGAAAGGATTTTCTCAGATGAGGTGAAGAGACTTGAACAACTTGAGAATAAGTTAACAAGGGCTATTGAAGATACGCTTGGAATATCGGTTAAGGTAAGACTTGTAGAACCGAAAACAATTGAACGCAGTGAAGGAAAGGCAAAGAGGATAATCGATAAAAGAATTTTTTAATCAGGAGGTAAAATTTCAGATGTATGTAAAACAGATTTCAGTATTTTTGGAGAATAGATCTGGAAGACTGGCAGAGGTGACAAACGTACTGGGAAATAATGGTATCGATATCTCAGCACTGTCAATAGCAGATACTACTGACTTTGGTATACTGAGACTTATAGTAAACAAACCGGACCTGGCACTGAGGGTACTGAAAGAGAATGGATTTACAGTGTCTGCGACCGATGTAATTGCAATATCTGTTGAAGATAAACCAGGTGGGCTTGCAAAGGTACTGAATATCCTGCATAGATGCAATATCAGTGTCGAATATATGTACGCCTTCGTGGGAAAAATTACCAATGAAGCCTTAGTCATACTGAAAGTTGAAGATGTGGACAGGACGATGGATGTCCTCAGAGAAAATAACGTGAAAATACTTTCACCTGAAGAGGTATATTCTCTGTAGAGATGACTCTGTTGGAGGGATAGAAATGCAAAGAGAATATCCGTGTTTTTATGAGAGATTAAAAGCAGAAGTCTTGTAGGCTGTATAGAATAAATATATATTTTAGAAATTAATCTACAATTTTAACTTGCCAGATTCAATATTATCCTGATTGTATCGTTTATCCCTTCTGCTCTCATATAAAAATAGCTGAAGCCTTTCAGGTCTGTAGATATCTTATCATTCCGCAGGATATCTCTGTATAATCTTTTCATAAATTGGTAATGAAATATTGGGTTATAGCTTTCTAGGAAATCCGGGAATTCGTAATAGTAAGTTTTTCCTCTTTTGTAACCCTCAGGCAGATAAGATGCCTTATCTAAATAAGCGATGTCTCTATTTACTTTCAGATTAGAAAAGTTGTCTCTTATGTAGATCATAAGCTGGTTACTTATGTTCTCTGGATCTTTGGATGTGTATCTGTAATCGGCATTCTTAAAACTATTGGTATCAAATCTATACTTTGTAACATTGAGCTCTTCTCCCCTGTCTATACGATACAGAATAATTTCATCGATAATCTTATCCTCCCCCAACCAGTTCTTATAATAAGTACCGGTATCCATAACGGGAGTATGCTGATCCAATACGAAGAACCACCCATTGACACTTATCCCTGTTGCGGTATGTCCTACGGGATCATCGAGAAAATTGATGTCCAGTATAAAGATGGGAGAGTGTCCAGTTTCTAATAGTAGCCCTGCGGTAAGAAGGGTATAATCCTTACAGACCCCCCTTCTTCTAAGGATGGTCTCGTAGGGAAGCTGGAAAATATTGTCCTTTCCCTGAATTATCTCGGTCTCTCCAGTATTCCAGTAACGGATTACAGGTTCAGGTAACTGGGCTTTATCGAAGTCATACTCAATATTTTTCTCTTCCCATTCCAGGATATTCCAGGCACTCTCCTGAATAGTAGCCCCCTTTAAACTCTTTGCCAGCTCAGAAATATCAGAAAGGTTCTCCTCTTTTAAGGAAAAAGAGATAGCCTTCTCTAAATCGTATCTCCAGAGATCATTTGCCTTTATTTCCTCCAGAGATAAAGGAAGGAATAAAAGAAAAATTAAGAGAATACATACTTTTTTCATAGTTATCCTCCAGCTAATGTTAAGTGATAGATAATAATAATTCTACTACTTATCTCTCTTCTTTACGAGACTTTTCTGAAGCTTGTGATATCTTAAGGTAAGATGATATAATCAATATATGCCCGAGAATAAAGAGGAAAGTCTTGTGGTGTCTTTAAAAAATAGACTTCAAATCCGGAACGTATAATTCAGCTGGTACAGGAGGTTAGTATTATGGAAGAGTGTAGATTAATTGGTGAGCCTGTCAGCTTAAAAGAGCTGGTAAATTATCAGGAAGGGGCTGTGGTGAGTCGAACAATAATCGATAAGAAGACTGGTACGGTAACATTATTTGCATTTGATAAAGAGCAGGGATTGAGTGAGCATACAGCCCCATTTGATGCCCTGGCTTACATTATTGAAGGTGAAGTAGATGTTATCATCTCTGGTAAATCTTATCAGCTGAAAGAAGGAGAGATGATAATAATGCCAGCCAATCAACCACACGCTTTAAGAGCGGTGGAGAGATTTAAAATGATTTTAATAATGATACGGGATTAAACAGGGAATGATTTTTCATTTGTAATTCTTAAACCTTTGTGGTATATTTTAGACAAAAAGGTAGGTGGTGGTTTTATGAAATTTATCAGTGTATTTTTAGTAATACTTATTTCCCTGGTCAGTACTGCAAGCACCGTAGCCTCTGGAGAGATTATAGATATAACGGGGAGATTTATAGGGAAGGATAACTATCTCCTGGTATCTGTAAAAAATAATGTGTATAACGTAAAGGGGAAGATCCCTGAAGGACTTAAAGAGAACGATTATCTGGAAGTAAAAGGAATAGAGAGAAAAGATGAAAATGGAAATTCGTATATCTGGGCTTTACGGATAAGAGTCCTCTTACCTGTTACTATCTCTTCTCTTAAAGAGGGGGTCGAAGATTATCTCAACAAAAAGGTCCTTATCTACGGAGAGTTTAGAGGCTGGGAAGGGACAGCAGGTCCACCCCCAGTAACCAGGAGTGATTGGTTGATAAAAGATGATACTGGATACATATATGTCCTTGGAGCACCTCCATTTAAGCCAGGAGAGGATAAGGGTAAAAAGATAGCCCTAGTAGGAGTATTAAAGCTATCCAGAGAGAATATCCCCTATGTAGAACCCTTGCTGGTAGATGTAAGATAAAATTGGATTTGGGGGATAAGAGATGGAGTTTCTCGGAAATCTGACACCTGCCCTTCAAGCATTAATAGCCACACTGTTTACCTGGGGGGTTACCGCTCTTGGTTCTGCCGGGGTATTTCTGGCAAAGGATGTAAATAGAAGTGTCCTGGATGGGACACTGGGGTTTTCAAGCGGGGTGATGATTGCAGCAAGTTACTGGTCTTTATTAGCTCCTTCTATCGAAATGTCGAGAGAACTGAATCTTATTGAATGGATACCTGCAGTAACAGGTTTTCTCCTGGGAGGATTATGCCTGTACATCATAGATAAAACATTACCACATCTACATATGGATCTTCCCACAAAAGATGCAGAAGGAATTAAGACCACCTGGAAGAGGACAACTCTTCTTGTCCTGGCTATCACGCTCCACAATATACCGGAAGGACTTGCGGTAGGTGTAGCTTTTGGTGCATCTGCTTTAGGTCTTCCGTCTGCCTCTTTACCCTCTGCGATAGCTCTGGCTATTGGTATCGGACTTCAGAATTTTCCAGAAGGGTTAGCCGTTTCTATGCCATTGAGGAGGGAGGGACTATCCCCTTTTAAGAGTTTCTGGTACGGACAGTTATCGGGGATGGTTGAGCCGGTGGCAGGAGTAATAGGAGCCAGTGTTGTCACCATAGCCAAACCCATATTACCATACGCGCTAGCATTTGCAGCTGGAGCTATGATATATGTGGTGGTAGAAGAACTCATACCGGAGGCACAGAAAGCTGGAGATACAGATCTGCCCACAATAGGGGCAATGATAGGGTTTGCCATTATGATGCTTCTGGACGTTGCACTTGGTTGAATGTGATAATGATATAATTTGAGGAAGGAGATTTTTATGAGAACTCTTAAAGTTATGATCATAGCAGCACTGGTTACTGTACTTTTACCCCAGACTCTCTTTGCCTGGTCTTTACATGGAGAGATGACCAGAGTAGTCCTTGACTCTCTCCCCTGGATAAATAGATATAATAATATAACTATAACTGAATACTCTTATAAGGATAATTCTCCATATAATTCAAAATATAAGATTGCATACCTTGATGGAAACATAGGGGATAAGACCTCAGCTAAAAAAATCCTCTCACTATATGCAGATGAACCCGACTGGGGTATGGATGATGGTTTATCTTTAAGCCCATCACAAGCTTTGACTGGAGGGAGTCAGGGCTGGAGACACCAGTATTTTCTCCTGTTTGGAGGAATTTTAAGATTGGGAGAGGCGCCTGATAGAGCCCTTCACTTTTACAATATGGCAGTGGTAGCTTTTAAAGCCAAAGATTTTTACTGGGGATTCCGATTTCTAGCAAGGGCTCTCCATTATCTGCAGGACTTAACCATGCCTTTTCATACAAATCCGGGACCGACCATGCTACTTATAAGTAATCTCTTTGATATCAATGGACTGACCGCTATGGTCTCCAATCATCATTTTGCCCTGGAAGATTATCAGGAGTACAAGATAAAGAAAAGAGATTTATTATATATTAGATCCTTAAGGGATACAGACCCCATTAAGGTTAATGATGTATGGGAAGCTGGTTTTGAGCTGGCCAACAGATCAAAGAATTATTCAGAGTCGCTCTGGAACCTTCAGTGTAAGATCTTTGGAGATAATTTAAGTTCTAAGACAAGAGTTCAGATCCGTCCGGAGAAGGTCTCATCAGGTGCATTGAAGAACGAATATGATAAAATTATTATCGGTTCATTGATCGATTTTTCTGCCATAACTAAGGGATTTTTAAGATATGCAAGAGAATTATTCAAAAATATTGATTGAAGCCTTTGGAATCAAATTTGGATATCAGGGTAGAGATGTCCTGAAAGGGGTAACAATCTCACTTTTACCCGGAGAACTCGTCGGTCTGCTTGGTCCAAACGGGGCCGGGAAAAGTACTCTTATAAAGATACTCAGTAAAGTCTTGAAGCCGATAGCTGGAGATGTATATATCGAAGGTAAAGAACTGGAAGAGCTCTCATTCAGGGAAGTAGCAAAAAGGATTGGGGTTGTTCCACAGGAGACCACACTTGATTACTCTTTTACCGTGTACGATGTGGTTATGATGGGAAGAAACCCTTATGTCTCCAGGTTTCGGGGAGAAACGGGGTCTGATGAAGATATAGTGAGAGAGGCTATGAGGTTAACCAATACTATAGATTTTGCCGATAGACCCATAACGGAACTCAGCGGTGGAGAAAAACAGAGAGTAATACTGGCAAGGGCTCTAGCTCAGCAGCCAAAGATACTGCTTCTGGATGAGCCCACATCACATCTGGATATCTCTTATCAGATAGAGATGCTCGATCTTATAAAAAGACTTGTAAAGGAAAAGGGTATAAGTGTGCTCTCAGCCCTCCATGACCCAAATCTTGCATCTCAATTTTGTGATAAGATTATCCTGATGAAAGATGGCACGATCTATGATTTTGGACCTCCCAGGGATGTCTTGACCAGCGCCAACTTGAAAGAAGTCTTCAATATAGATGTCATAGTGAGACAGCATCCAGTATATGATGGTATATATATACTACCACTGTCTAGATCCAGCGGAGGGTATAGAGACCTGGATATAAAGGTCCACATAATATGTGGTGGGGGTACGGGGGCAAAGATACTCTATCTTTTGCACAGATATTTTGATCTATCCTGTGGGGTGGTGAATCTACTGGATAGCGATGCAGATGTGTGTAATGAACTTGGTATCCCTGCAGTATTCGAAGCCCCATTCTCACCTATATCTGATGAGAACTATCAAAAGAATTTAAATATGATAGATAGGTCAGATGTGGTAGTTATATCTTCCCTACCATTTGGGAAGGGAAACCTGGCAAATCTTAAATCCTTTGGGTATGCCATTGAGAAAGGCAAGCTTACCATAATGATAGATGATCCACCGATAGAGGACAGGGATTTTACAGATAAAGAGGCAACCTGCCTGTGGAATAGCTCAAGGGAAAAGAGTATAGTTTTAAGGAGTAATGAGATAGAAAAGATACCGGAGATAATATATGAACGAGCTGGAGCTATTAAGACAAGAGGTTGAAGCCTGCACGAAGTGCGATCTTTATAAAACCAGGACCAGGGTGGTCTTTGGGGATGGTAATCCCAATGCTAAATTACTTATTGTGGGGGAAGCTCCAGGGTACTATGAAGATAAACGGGGTCTTCCCTTTGTCGGCTCGGCAGGGAAGTTACTGGATAAACTCCTTGAAGAGATCGGATTAAATAGAGACAAAGTTTATATAGCAAATGTTATAAAATGTAGACCTCCAAACAATAGAGACCCAAATATTGATGAGGTAAGTGCCTGCAGTCCATACCTTTTTGCCCAGATATCTTATATATCCCCAAGAGTAATAATAACAATGGGGAATCATTCAACAAGACTACTGGCAGAGACAGATTTAGGTATGACAAAGGTACATGGTAGGGTATTTAAAAAGGGTGATAAAGTAGTTCTGCCAACATTTCATCCGGCTGCCTGCCTTTACCATCCAGAGTGGTTAAAACTTTCGAGAGAAGATCTGGCAAAGATACCGGATTTATTATCTAAGAAAGATTTGTAATTATAAGGTCTTTATGGTATAGTTTGAAAAAGGACTTTAAAAGAGAGGTGATTATTGATGGATGAGAAATTAAAGAGACTTATCGAACAGGCTATCCAGATGGAAAAAGATGGTATTACTTTTTATGAGGACTTAAGTACAAAGGTAACATATGAGTCAGCAAAGAAGATGGTCCTGTCATTTGCTGATGACGAGAGGAGACACCTTAGAATTCTGAATGATATCTTCAGTAATATCCTATCTATGGATATAGAAAAATATATTGCTGAGAATCTGCCAGGTGAAAAGGTAAAGACAATCTTTGATGATGTCAAGGGGAAGGTGGATGTAAAAGATGTCTCAGATGAACTCTCTGCTCTTAAGCTTGCCATGGATATGGAGGAGAGAAGTTATAAACTCTATGACGAGGCTTTAAGTTTAGAGACGGATGAGAGTTTAAAGAAGCTATGGAAAAGACTCGCCGATGAGGAGAGAAGACACTATGATATATTCTGGAATACCTACGATTTTATAGCCAATCCAGAAGAGTGGGTGTTGAGAGAGGAGAGAGGTCTCCTTGATGGAGGCTAAATAAGGAGGTGATTTTTTGAGAAGGTTCCTGGTTATAACGCTGTGCATATTATTTTCCCTAAGTTTATTATCTGATTATTCAATTGCGAATACACTGATATATGCGGACATAAGTCCTCCCAATGAGTATATAAGTGAGACTCTAATAGCTCTTGTGAATATGGGTTCTCTATACGTAGATTCTACTCCGAGAGGGGCAAGTATATACCTGGATAACATCTATGAGGGAGAAACTCCAAGAAGGATTGATTCTATCCCCGCAGGAATCCATACCTTAAGACTCTCCAAAGATGGATACAGGGATTATGTCCAGCAGGTACGTATAGATGCTCAGCAGACAGCAAATATACAGATAAGTCTTACCCCAGGATATAGTTTGACGGTAAATTCTACCCCGAGAGGTGCAATGGTCTATATCGATGGAATATTTAAAGGAATAACCCCTGTTTCTACTCCTATCACTCCTGGATATCACAGTGTAAGATTGGTGCTTGAAGGATATCTCGATTATCAGGATTCGATAAGGGTAACCGGAGATACAAACCTGAATATAAGTCTCCAGATAGGGGAAGGTTCCCTGGTGGTATTCTCAGAACCTTCAAGTGCAGATGTATATGTGGATGACAAATATTACGGGAGAACTCCTATAACCATACAGAAGATACCTGCAGGCAAGAGGATGGTAACTGTAAGATTATCAGGTTATGCGGATTGGTCTGATGAAGTTGTAATAGAGCCTGGAAAGATAGGTCAGGTAAACGTTAAATTGAAACTGGCTGGCACCCTACAGGTATCCAGTAGTCCGCCAGGGGCAAAAGTTTATCTTAATGGAAAAGATATAGGAGAAACCCCTTTATCTAACTCTAATATCCCTGAAGGAACTCATAATCTCAGTGTGGAACTCTTTGGTTACAAACCCTGGCAGGGTATCATAGAAGTTTCACCAGGACAAATAACTAATATATCCGCAAGGCTTGAGTCAGCTTCTATAGGTATCTCGGATATAGATATATCTCCTCAGCCATACAAGGTAAAGACTCTATTTAAGAGAGACCTTTCTATAAAATTTAATATAACCAGACCAGCTATGGTTACGGTAGAGATAAGAGATGTTAATGATAAACTTATAGCTACCCCTATGGCTGGATTCAAAGCTTCTACTCCGAAATTAGATGTCAAGTGGAGGGGAGATCTATCACCTGGTAACTATAAGGTTGTGGTAATAGCTATCGATGAAAATGGGAATCAGGTGGGTAGAGAGGCTATATTTAGAGCAGAAGAGGAGAGCTTTCTTGTCTGGATACTTGTTGGTCTACTGGGAATTCTCGTCCTCTGGTTACTCTTTTAGTTTACTGTGAAAGATAGAGATATAGAGAAGATAATAGAGATACTGAGAGAATCTGTAAAAGAGTGGAAGCAACCAGTTGTGACCCAAATAGCGGAAAGGGATAGAGACCCTTTCCGCATACTTATATCTACCATACTGAGCCTTAGGACAAAGGATGAGGTAACAAAAATAGCGAGTGAGAGACTCTTCTCATTAGCCAGGACACCTGAAGAGATGCTCAGATTAGAGGAAGAGGAGATAGAAAGGGCTATATATCCTGTAGGGTTCTATAGAAATAAGGCTAAAACTATAAAAGAAATATGTAAGGTTTTGATAGAGAGATATAATGGTAGAGTTCCGGATGATATAGATGAGCTCTTAAAACTTAAAGGTGTTGGGAGAAAGACTGCAAATCTGGTAATAACTCTTGGTTACAATAAACCAGGTATATGTGTTGATACGCATGTACACAGGATATCTAACAGACTAGGTTATGTAAAGACAAAAACGCCTGAGGAGACGGAGTTTGCACTCAGGGGAAAATTGCCTAAAGAATACTGGATAGAATTCAATGACCTTCTTGTTACTTTAGGACAGACGATATGTCACCCTGTCTCTCCCAGGTGCAGTATATGTCCAATATCAGGTTACTGTGACAGGGTAGGGGTGAAAAGATCAAGATGATAAGGATAGAACCAAAGAAAAGAATCTCTGGGGAGATAAAGGTAAATGGTGATAAGTCTATATCTCACAGGGCATTGATATTTTCTGCTATGAGTAAAGGATACAGTGAGATAGAGAACCTGTCATCGGCTGGTGACTGTTATTCAACTGTAAAGTGCCTTGTTAAACTGGGTGTAGAGATAGAGATGGGGAAAACGATAAGGATTCTGGGTAAGGGGCTGGGAGGATTTAAAGAGCCAGAAGATATACTCGATGTGGAGAACTCCGGGACTACTATCAGGCTTATCTCTGGACTTTTAGCAGGACAACCCTTCTTTTCTGTTATAACTGGTGATAGCTCTCTCAGGAGAAGACCTGTGGACAGAGTTATTATTCCTCTTTCTCTTATGGGGGCAGAGTTCTGGTCCAGGGGGAACAATAAATTTCCTCCTGTTGCTGTAAAGGGGAGGTATCCTCTGAAACCTGTAAGCTATGAGCTTCCAGTTGCAAGTGCTCAGGTGAAATCTGCCATTATAATAGCAGGACTCTTTACAGATGGGAAATCTAGTATAACCGAACCTCTACCGTCCAGAGACCACACCGAGAGATTATTACCCGCCTTTGGGGCAAAGATAGAAAAGAATGGAAATACTGTTACAGTTTATGGTGGACAGGGACTGGAAGGACAGAAGATTTATATCCCTGGTGATTTTTCTTCAGCCAGCTTCTTTATGGTGGCGGGTCTTATAGTCCCCGAATCTGAGATATTGATAAAGGATGTTGGGCTTAATCCTGGCAGGATTGGACTGCTGGGTGTAATAGAGAGAATGGGTGGAGATATAGAGGTATATCATAAGAAGGATATGTTGAATGAACCTGTAGGGGATATACTTGTGAGGAGTTCCAGCCTCAGAGGTACGGTGGTGAAAAGAGATGAGATTCCGATATTGATAGACGAGGTTCCACTTATAGCAGTCCTCGGTGCATTTGCAGAGGGTGAAACAGTTGTCAATGGGGCAGAGGAGCTCAGAGTAAAAGAGAGCGACAGAATAAAAGCTATAGTAACTGAATTTAAAAAATTGAAAGTGGATATAGAAGAGATGCCCGATGGCTTTATTATCCGTGGTCCATCTGTCCCCGAAGGAGGAAGAGTAGAAAGTTATAATGACCATAGGATTGCTATGGCTTTAGCCATAGCAGGACTTGCATCTAAAGGTCCAGTAGAGATAAATAATGAGGGGTGTGTAGTTATATCCTTCCCTGATTTCTGGGATATATTAAACGGGTTATGAGAGGGACAACATATGTCTCCTTTAAGTTTTATAATCTAATAAATCTTAAAAGGGGAGGAATATATTATGTATATAACGATTGTTCCAGGCAGTAATTATTATTGGGGGAAAGTTTTCCGTGTAGGACAGGTTTTGAAACTGGTAAAAGAACCAAGTAATATGTATGACTACGAAGCTATAAGGGTTGAATGTGCCGGAATCGGAAAGATAGGTTATGTGGCAAATAGTGCAAGCACTGTAGTCAAGGGGACATACAGTGCAGGTAGACTCTATGATAAAATTAAAGATGAGTCATACTGCAGGATCCTATTCATAACAAAGAATGAAGCTATAGGAGAGGTTGTAGAAAATCCTAATGAGGATATAGAGGCAGAATTTAAGAAATTAGAAGAATATGTAAAGAACATAACATCCTATTACGATAAAGAAGATATAAGTCTATTGGAGGATAAATCAGAACCTGTTAAGATATAAAAGGATAAAGTTTTAATCAGCTCTCCTAGTTACATCTGCTGTTCCCTCATTAAAAAGTTGTCCTAGCGGTGATTTAGAGATATAAAGTTTGAACTCATATGGTCCAACTAAGTGGGTTACAATCTTAGACAAAAATTTAAAAGGGAGGAAGATTCCTCCCTTTTAAAAAGCCAAGTTCTATAAAGATTAGACACCTATACTTTGAGTAGCTTTTCTGCTATTCTCCTTCCCATCTCTACAGTGGATGCACTGCCTCCCAGGTCATACGTTACATATTTACCCTCTTTTATGGTCTCAGCTACTGCATCCACTATACGTTTCTCCCAATCTTTTTCTCCAAGATAGCCAAGCATCATTGCAGATGCCAATATTACCGCTGTTGGATTCACCTTATACTGTCCCTTATACTTTGGAGCAGAGCCATGGACAGCTTCAAACAGGGCATAATCTCTTCCTATATTAGCTCCTGGTGCCAATCCTAATCCGCCTACAAGTCCAGCGCAGAGGTCTGATAGTATGTCGCCAAAGAGATTTGTGGTAACAATCACATCAAAATTCTCTGGATTCTTTACCAGTTGCATAGCCATATTATCAACGATCCTGTCATCAAATTCTATATCTGGGAAATCCCCTGCAACCTCTCTTGCGATATCTAAAAAGAGTCCATCGGTAAACTTCATTATATTTGCCTTGTGCACAGCGGTAACTTTCTTCCTTCCATTTTCTCTGGCATAATTGAAAGCAAATCTGACTATTCTTTCGCTTGCCTTTCTGGTTATGATTCTTATACTTTCGGCACAGGTTTTATCCTCGTCCACGTAGTGTTCAACCCCAGCATACAGATCTTCTGTATTCTCCCTTACAACCACCAGATCTATATTGTTGAATCGGCTTGGAGCACCCTCGAAAGATCTCACCGGTCTTACATTTGCAAAGAGTCCAAGCTCCTGCCTCAGGGCAACGTTTACACTTCTAAAACCTGTTCCTACAGGTGTGGTGATGGGACCTTTTAATGCTACTTTATTCCTCTTGATGCTCTCTATGGTTGCTGCTGGTATTGGTGTCCCAAATTTCTCCAGGGCTTCTTCTCCCGCTACGCATTCCTCCCATTCGATATCCAGCCCTGTATTATTCAGGACCAGCATGGTGGCTTCTATAATCTCAGGTCCGGTTCCATCCCCCTTTATTAATGATATTCTGTATTTAGCCAATTGAGAACCCTCCATATTTTTTAAAGTGTTCTACAAGTCCACCGTCCTGGAGTAGTTTCATCATAAATGGTGGAAGTGGATTTATACCCATCTCAAAACCACCTGTTAAATCTCTGACCACCCCATTCTCAAGGTCTATCTCCAGCTCATCACCATCCTGTATCCTGGAAGTATCACACTCAACCAGAGGTAAACCGTTATTTATAGCATTTCTATAAAATATCCTGGCAAAGGAACTCGCCACCACTGCACTTAATCCTGCATTCTTAATAACCAGTGGAGCCTGTTCTCTGCTGGAACCGCATCCAAAATTTCTCCCTGCAACGATAATATCTCCAGGCTTTATCTTATCTATAAAGTTTGGTTCTATATCCTCGAATATATGCCTGGCCAGTTCTTTCATATCTAATGTATTGAATTTATACTTTCCAGAGATTATATAGTCAGTATTGATATCATCTCCAAGTTTATGCGCAAATCCGTGAAGTATCATAAGAACCTCCTTGGATCAGTTATTTTACCGGTAAGGCAGGAAGCAGCAACAGTAGCTGGAGAAGAGAGATATATAAATGCCTTATTGTTACCCATACGACCCTTAAAGTTTCTGTTTGCCGTAGAGATCACATTCTCACCATCAGATGGTACACCTGCATGGGTCCCCACACATGGTCCACATCCCGGAGGTATAACGGTCGCTCCGGCTTCAACTAATTTCTCTATCAAGCCCTTTTTCATCGCCTCAAGGTATATACTCTTTGATGCACAGGCAACTATAAGCCTGACTCTGGGATGTATCTTCTTCCCGTCGAGTATGCTGGTGGCTATCTCCATGTCCTCCAGCCTGCCATTTGTACAGGTACCGATATATCCCTCCTGAATAGGAATATCCCCTATTTCACTAATACTCATAACATTATCAACCCTGTGAGGCAGGGCTATCTGTGGCTCAAGCTTACTGACATCTATCTCTACAGTCGATTCATAGTTTGCCAGTGGATCTATAGAGAGGTCACACATGTTATCTCTCCCATGTTCTCTCAGCCATACTTTTGTTTTCTCATCTACCGGAAATATACCTGCCTTGGCACCTACCTCTACTGCCATATTTGATACTGTAAATCTGGCATCCATACTGAGTTGATTTATCACATCCCCATCAAATTCTAAAGCCTTATATGTAGCCCCGTCTGCAGTAAGTGTTTTGGCAAGATATAAAACTATGTCTTTAGAATATACACCGGAAGGAATCTTACCCGACAGTATCACCCTTATAGCTGGTGGTATCTTAAACCACAGTTTACCGGAGATCATAACTGCTGCAAGTTCGCTTGAGCCTATACCTGTGGAGAACGCACCAACCGCTCCATAAGTACAGGTATGAGAGTCTGCACCAACAACAATATCATAAGGTCCGGCAAATCCACTTTCAGGGATAAGTTGATGACAGACACCGCTACCGATATCAAAAAGCCTTATACCCTGTTCGTAAGAGAAATCTCTCATCAGTTTATGCAGGTTTGCAAAACCTTCGGTAGGACTTGGAGCTCCGTGGTCTATAACTAAAGCGATTCTATCCGGCCTCAATACCTTCTTCCCGCCCATATCATAAAACTTCTGTATGGCGAGTGGCGATGTTCCATCCTGTCCCATTGCAAAGTCTACATCGACTACAACTACCTCTCCTATCCTGGGTTCTCTATTGATATGTGACTCAAAAATCTTTTCTGTAAGTGTCTTATGAGGCATTTCTCTTTTCCTTTAGGTAATCCTGATAAAGCATCATAAGTTCCTTATCAAATAAGGTTCTCTTTAATTCTACCGCAAGAGCCCTGACTCTGGGTAACAGTTCATTGGCAATCTCTGGAGAGATTTCTATCCCATATTCGGCAAACTTCTTTATAATCGAGTGTGTTCCAGAATGTTTACCTATAACTATCTGTCTCTCCAGCCCAACATCTTCAGGGTTGAAAACCTCATATGTCCTGGTATATTTCAGAACTCCATCTGTATGGATTCCAGCCTCATGGGCGAATACATTAGCCCCAACTATCGCTTTATTGGGAGATAGCGGTCTGGCAGATGCCCTGGCAACATATTCGCATATCTCCTTAAATCTCTCTGTCTTGATACCCAGATCTATATTCCATAGATACTTAAGAGCCATAACAACTTCTTCCAACGCAGCATTTCCAGCTCTTTCTCCTAATCCATTAACTGTTACTCCAGCGTATGTTGCACCAGCTTTTATCCCAGCCATGGTGTTTGCAGTCGCCATACCAAAATCATTGTGGGTATGCATCTCTACAGGGAGGTCCACTCTTTCTATTAGGGTTTTGATAGTATCATACATCTTGAATGGATCCATGATACCCACCGTATCGCAATAACGAAGTCTGTCTGCCCCTGCCTGTTTTGCCACGGTGGCAAACTGCACAAGAAAGTCCATATCTGTTCTGGAAGCATCTTCAGCATTCACAGAGACATATACCCCTTCTCTCTTGGCAAATTCAGTTGCCTTAGCCATACTGTCCAGTACCCACTCTCTAGTCTTTTGAAGCTTATACTGTATATGTATATCTGAGGTGGATATCGATATGGCAACCGCATCAACTCCGCACCTCAGAGAAGCTTGTATATCACTTATTACCGCTCTATTCCATCCCATAATACTCGCTTTCAGACCCAGTTTAGTTATGGCTGTTATGGCTTCCGTTTCATCTCCTCCCATAACAGGGATGCCTGCCTCTATCTGGTGTACACCTATCTCATCTAATAGTCTGGCTATTTGAATCTTTTCAGGTTTGGAGAATACGACACCTGCCGTCTGCTCTCCATCTCTTAATGTAGTATCAACTAACTTAATTTCATTCATTAAAAATACACCTCCATTCAGGTATAAGATACCTAGACTTAGTCAGGTCTAGGGATATAAAGTATAAAGTCTAATAAACTTTATGACAAATTATATTAGTTAAAGATATTAGAATATGGGATATGGCTTGTCAATAGATTTATGAATAAAAATATGGTGGAGCTGACGGGACTTGAACCCGTGACCTCTTCCATGCCAAGGAAGCGCGCTCCCTCTGCGCTACAGCCCCACTCTTTTAAAGATTATACTCTATCTCTGAAGATTATGCAAGGGGTGTCCTGCTAATCTCAGATAAAAGATCCAGACAACACCCCTGCTTTACTTTATCTTATGGTTACTTCACTTGCAAATTTTCTGTACTTTGTTATAACCCTGGTCTCTGTAACCTCAAATTTACCTGTAAGCCTTATATCCTCAGAGGATGCTCCAACCATAACTTCAAATATTCCTGCTTCCACTATAAATCTCATATCTTCATCATAAAATGCCAGCTGATCGGTAAAGAGTCTGAAAGTAACCTCCTTCTCTTCGCCTGCTTCAAGATATACTCTTATAAATCCCTTGAGTTCTTTTATTGGTCTTTCAACACTTGCCCATTCATCATGGATATACAGTTGCACAACCTCTTCACCGGCAATGCTACCTGTATTCTTTAATTTAAAACTTATATCTACATAACCTCCAGAGGATATCTTTTCCGGAGTTATAATAAGGTCAGAATATTCGAAAGTGGTATAACTTAACCCGTGTCCAAATGGGAATAGAGGCTCTGTATTTGTAGTGAGGTATTCGTTAAATGCAGATGGCTTTCTATTATAATAGACAGGCATCTGACCAATCTCAGTAGGGAAAGATATGGGTAGTCTTCCAGCTGGATTGTAATCTCCAAAGATTACATCCGCTATTGCATTTCCACCCTCTTCTCCAGGATACCACGCCTCTATAATGGCATCTACATTTTCTTTCTCCCACTTTATGGATAATGGTCTTCCATTTAACAGCACCAGAACTATCGGTTTACCCGTTTCTTTCAGGGCTTTTAATAGTTCTTCCTGGACTCCGGGGAGATTGATGTCTGTTCTATCGTTACCCTCTCCAGATAAACCTCTCTTGAAGAGCCCACTATTTTCCCCCATCACCGCTATTATCACTTCAGATTTATTTGCAATATCCACAGCCTCTTTGAACCCCTCCCTTGATTCGCCTGCCAGGTCACAACCCGTAGCATGGTATACTGTGGTTTCAGGAGATACTTTATTCTTTATCCCTTCTAAAACAGTAACTGTTTTTACCCCATCCTTTACTCCAGCTATATGAGCCGTATAGCTATAATCTCCATGTAAATTCTTTGTGACATCGGCACTTGGACCTATAATTGCGATACTCTTTATATCCTTTTTCAGAGGGAGTACACTATCGTTTTTCAGTAGCACCATAGATTTTCTGGCTAATTCTCTGGCGAACATCCTGTGTTCAGGGCTATCAAGTATAGAGTTTATCTTAACTGGATCTGCATATATATTATCATCCATCAGACCCAGGAGGATTTTAGCCCTCAAGACCCTTGCTACCGCTGTATCTATTACAGACATTGATATGAGACCTTCTCTGACCGCTTCAAAAAGAGGTTCTCCATAACATTTTATCTCTGGTAGTTCTATCTCAATTCCAGCCTCCAGGGCTTTTATAGCTGCTGTTTTTAAACTATTTGCAACCTTATGGAATGTGTGAAGCATATCTATAGCATGATAGTCTGAGACTACGAATCCTTTAAAGTCCCACTCCTCTCTGAGTATTTTGGTTAAGAGAAACCTGGAGGATGCGCAGGGGATACCATCTATCTCATGGTACGCATTCATTATAGAACCCACCTTTGCTGATCTTACCGCAACCTCAAACGGGAATAAAAAGACCTCTCTTAGCTCTCTCTCAGATACTCTTGCCGGTCCAAGATTCCTTCCACCTTCAGATATACCGTACGCTGTAAAATGTTTGGCGGTAGCTATTATCCCATCCTTCCAGTCATCGCCCTGGAGTCCATTTATATAGCTTTCAGCCATTTTAGACACCAGATATGGGTCTTCACCAAATGTTTCCTCTGTCCTTCCCCATCTCGGGTCTCTTGGTATATCTAGGACAGGAGACAGACCTTGGTGAACACCAAATGCCCTCATCTCTTTTCTTATTATGGATGTCATCTTCTCTATATATGAAGGTTCAAATGTGCTTGCCATACCTATAGCCTGTGGAAATGTAGTTGCTCCTTTTGTCATAACTCCAGAGAGACATTCTTCATGAATTATTGCAGGTATACCAAGTCTTGTTTCTTCCTTCAGAAATTTCTGTATCTCATTTATTATTTCTACCGACTCTTCTGGTTCTCTCTCTGCATATCCTGCCACTCTGGTTATCTGCCCTATACCATTTTTAAGTAACTCCTGCGCCTTTTCTCTGGAAAATTTTCCGTTTTCAACCAATTTACCGGATTGTATAGACCCGAGCTGTGCAATCTTTTCTTCCAGTGTCATCTTC
>ERZ795046.865-NODE-865-length-33710-cov-9.816580_pt1 | contig 33710 bp, 30 predicted proteins | sample MGYA00375130_ERZ795046 | MGnify/ENA primary metagenome ERZ795046 (study PRJEB30175, sample SAMN05720202) | activated sludge metagenome | isolation source: anaerobic digester from wastewater treatment plant | place: Japan | collected 2015-05-15 ...
TCAGGTAATAGGCTTTGAGACCTATTATTGACGGAATTTATTTAAAATTCTATTCGAAAAATAAATTATCCTATTACAATCTTTTCTCAAAAAAATTAACCATGGGATAATTCTATCTTTTTATCTACCTAAAAATAAAATAGCACCTAATTTTTCCTAAGAAACAATCTTTTTGACAAAATTAAAAATCTTCTGTATAGTTTAGAAATTATGAATAAAAAGATATTTTTAAAAGTAAAAATTTTTATAATTATCATAACAATTCTTATTTTTATATTCTATCTATATTCTCTTTTGTTAAATTATAAAACAATTCTCAAAAAAGAAGAAGAAAAAGTTGAGATATATACCTCTTTGATTGCATCAAACCTTGATATGCTTTTACTCGATATAAAAGAAGATCTCGAATTTATTAATGATTCATTTATTCAAAATAAAAATGATAAAGAGCTAGAAAACTATTTTAAAAAACATAAAATAGTTAAAGGATTCTTTATCACAGACATAAATAAAAAAATAATCAAAAGTTCAATTAAAGAGTTAGAAAACCAATATATTCCAGAAAATTTAATATGTGTAATATTCCCTTTTAATAATCAAATATTTAAATATATTGGAGTTATTCTTAATGAAGAAATGTGGGATATAGAGGACCAACATATTGAGAATACGATTAATCCTTTTATCTATAAAAAATGGAATCTATTAATAACTGATAAAAATGGCTATCTAATTTATCATTCAAATAGTATGCTAAAAGAATTTACAAGTAGGAATTTTAAAAATCACCCTTCTGTTGCTATTGCTTTACAGGGAGAATGGGGATTAAAAAGAATAAAGATTAATAATAAAAGTTATTATACATATTCTCAGTTTTTAAATAGTACTGATTGGATTGTTATTTTAGAAATTAGCATGGATAAAATCATAACAGAATTATTATTGAATATGTTTCCTCAATATTTATTTGGCTTCATAATTATCCTTCTCTTTATAATTGGTTATTTTATAATCACAAATATCCTTACCAGAATAGAAAATATTGCTCTCTTTATTAATAACTACCCTTTTAGTAAAAATAATATAAATGAGATAGAAACTAAAAAAAATGACGAAATTTCTAAATTATACTTCTCTTTTATGAATATGATAAAAAAAAGAGAAGAACATGAGAGTGAAATTTTAAAAGCAATAGAAGAGGAGAGAAAAAGAATAGGAGCAGATCTACACGATGATCTTGGCCAAACCCTAACAGGAATCTCTTTTCAATTAATGCTATTAGAAAATGAATTTAATCTAAGCAATAATAAAACATTTCTTGAAATAACAGATCTACTCGAAAAGTCCATCTTAAAAACAAAAACAATAGCAAAAGGATTATCAACTCTCTCTTTATATGAAAATAATATATTTATAGCAATAGAAGACATTCTTAAGAATATAGAATCAATTTATAATATAAAATATTCTTTTAATTATGATACGGATATTAAATTAAAAAATGAGTTTTTAATAATAAATATTTACTATATTTTAGTAGAAATTATTAATAATATAGTAAAACATAGCAAGGCTAATTTTATTTTATTGGAAATTGAAAAAAAAGATAACTTCTTAAGAATTTTTATTAAAGATAATGGGATTGGTTTTAATTTAGATGAAAATTTTAAAGGTATGGGATTGAAAAATATAAAATACAGAGCAGAACTTATTAAAGCAGATTTAAAAATTAGATCAAATAAAGATGGAACAGAATTTGATTTTTTAATAAACTATTAAAAAATAAGGGTATTTTATAATTAAAAAGAAAATTTTTGTTATTGAAGATCACCCTGTTGTGGTAAAGGGGTTATCTCAGGTTATAAATAAACAGGAAAATTTAATATTCTGTGGTTCAACCTCAGAGGCAAAAGAGTCTTTTTCTTTAATAAAAGAGTTAAATCCAGATCTTGTTACTGTTGATCTATCGCTAAAAGATAGCAATGGCCTCGAATTAATAAAGGATCTTGTATCACAATTTCCAGATATAAAAATTTTGGTAATATCTATGTTTGATGAAAATATTTATGCACTAAGATGTATAAAGGCTGGTGCAAAAGGCTATATAATGAAAGAAAAACTAACAAAAGAACTTATAAAGGCTATAAACACTGTTTTACATGGTAAAATTTATTTGAGTGAGAATATGTCTGAAAAAGTAATAAATCAAAGATTAAATGAAAAAGATGGGGCTGATGTTATAGATCTTTTAAGCGATAGAGAACTTGAAATTTTTGAATTAATTGGTGAGGGGCTAACTACAGAAGAGATCGCCGATAGATTAAACATAAGTATTAAGACAGTTGAGACATATAAGTCTAAAATTAAAGATAAACTGAATCTAAATAATTTTACACAACTTATAAAATCAGCCGTAGAATGGAACATAAAAAATAAAAAATAGGAAATTCCCTGATACCAGACATCAAATATTTCTTATATTATAACTCAAAAAGACCTTAATTACAATTTTTAAAAATGTATTATCTTTATAATTGAATCTGCTGTTAGCAGAATAACAAAATTTTAATTATAAGGAGTTTTTATGTTTAAAAGGATTTTAGTTTTAACACTAAGTTTTTTACTGGTAATTGGGATTAGTAACGCAAAAGGTAATGATGATCAAATGGGACAAAAAGACACTTCAACAATTCAATCAGAAAAGAGTGATGCAAAGGGTGCTTCTTACAGAGAAGAGAAAAAAGAGGATGGAAAAGGTGAAATGATAAGAGAGAGAGAACAGACAAGAGAAATGACAAAAGAGATGAATAAGACCTGTACAGAATTAAAAGAGCAGACAAAATTAATGTTAAAGACACAGGTAAAAGATATGGCACAAATCAAAAATCAGATTAAGGAGAAAGTTGAAAATTTAGAGAAGGTTTCAAATCAGATTAGAGAGAGTCTTACTGAAAAAGATAAGAATATGGTTCAAAAACAATTAAAAGAGATGGAAAAAATTCAGACTCAATTAAAGGCAAAGGTTAATGAACTTGAGACAGAACTTTCTAATTCAGAGCCTTCTGAGAAAAAGATTAAGAATATGGTAAAAGAGATTGAGAAAAATGTAAAAAAATATGAGAATCAATACAGAAAGATGGAGTGGATTTTAAAAGAAGAATAATATTTAAAAAAATAGAGTATTATATCAAAATATGATATAATACTCTATATTTTATTTTTAAGAGGTGATTTTTATGAAAAAGATTATATTTTATTTTGTTATTTTGTTTCTCTTGAATGGATATTTATTCAGTAAAGGAAATGGTAATCCGGATGATATTAAAAATCCAGATGGTAATATACAGGATCATAATATTAATAAAGATTTAAGAATGGAGAAGAAAGATGATAGATATAAAGGACAAGTTAACGAAGAAAGAAAAGAATTTAATCCTGAAAGAGAGAAAAATATAAAAGAATTAAAGAGTAACACTGATATTTTACAGAAAGAAATAAGAAAAAATATAACTTTTTTACTAAAAACCGGGAAAAATAATCTGGAAAATAGAGAAAAAATAAAAAAAGAATGTTTTTCTCTTATTGAAAAGATGAATTCTTTTATAAACTCTTTTTCTAATAAAGAAGCACAATTGATAAAATCTCAAATAGAAAATGTAAAAAAAATAACCCAGAATATTAATAATATTGTTGGAGATATTGATAAAAATGAAAATTTAAATAAAATAATAGAATTAAATAAAAAACTTGAAAAAGAGATAAATAAAATAGAAAGACAGATTAGAGCAATAGAATGGATTTTATCAGAAGAATAAAAGAGGAGATTTTTATGAAAAAAATAATCTTATTGCTAACATTTTTGACACTATTCTTGTTTTCGAGTTTTTCAATTGATAATACATCTGATATCAAAAAAAATCATAACATCTATTTCTATTTTAAACAGAAATTTACTTATGAAGGAAATAAATTTATAAATAATTATTTACAATTAAAAAATGAGCTATATTTTTCATACTCTTTCACTTATGACTTCTGGACAATAATGCCATGGATAAATGATCTTTTTGTATTTGATTTTCTACCATTAACTTATACCCCAATATATCTATTGGACCTATTTTATAATAGTCTTACTCTTGGACTTGATAATAACTTTAAAATAAGAAGAGTTATGAATATTTATCTAAGTTTTGAAACTGCTTTTAATAAACCTTTTAATGATTATTTTTCATTATATTTATCACCAATAATTGGACTTTCTGGTAATTACTATTTTGGATTAAACTGGGAGATTACTCAATACTTTTCCATGGATATTACGCCAGAAACAAAAAGTTTTATATTTACACCAGAAACATATTTTAAAATTTTATATGAATTTTTTAGATTTTATGGTCCTAATAACTTTAGACTATCTCTTATGACTGATAATAGTTTTAGCTACTCATCTTTACAGGAGATTAAAAATAGTTTTACATCTGGCCTATTTTTATATTTTTATGGTGTAAAGCCATCTTTGTATTTTACTCTCAATTACGAAAAATCGAGTATTGAAAGACTCGATATTGGTTTAAAGACCGGGATAAATTTTACTAAAAAATTCTTTAGTATAAATATCGATTACAAGGGTTATAAGGATATTTTAAGTAATAGTGATTGGATAAACAGAGTGGATTTTTATGTAAAATTCTATCTAATAAAAGATTTTGAGGCTTTCTAATTTAAGAAAGCCTCAATAAGTTTTATTTTTTAACTAAATATCTATTTTTATCTTTAAATATTGTCTTTTTAGAGGTATTACCTACTATATCCGTATAGCATACTTCAGTTATGTTATATTTTTTCAACAAAGATAAATAGTTATTAAATGTCTTTTTATTTTTTAATTCTTGCAAACTATTCTTTTTAGAATCATAATAAAGAATATAATCAAGAAGCATATTTTTATGATCAACTACAAAAATTAATGAGCTACCCTGACTCAATCTTTTATTAAATTCAAAATTTACAACCCTACTTTTAGAAAAGTCTATCGTATCTCTATTCGTTATATCTTTATTGTATAAAAAATTTATTTTTAGAATTTCATTATTTCTTACATTACAACTCTCAAATGTGATTGTCTCTTTTTTGTCTCTTATAAAAATATTCAATTGAAGACCTGCAAGATTTCCCTCTTTTTCAACTCTAAAAGAGATCATCTGATTTAATTTCTTTGTATACTTTAATCTTATCTCGTTTATAGATAAAATTGCCGGATCCGGATTGTTAAATACATTTAAAATTTCTTTTTCTCCCTTATTATTAAAAGTATCAACACTTTTAACAATTATATTGTTTGGTTTATATTTTTCTAACATATCTGAGTTTAAAAAGATATTTGCCTTTGGAAAAGCATTGATAAATTCAAGCCTTTTTTGATTTGTATAAATTTCTAAATATTTTACCGGCTCATTAAATTGAATCAAAAAATCTTTTTCTAAAAAAGTAGTAAAAATAATCTCTGGTGGAGTAATATCATAAAAAGAAGCAGAATAGCAACTAAAAATAATAAATAGTAGAATTAATAATAATAATTTTTTCATACTTTTTTCCTCCTTACTTTTAAAAATATTTCTATATATTAATCACAAAATTTCTTAGAAAATCCTTTACAGGTTTTCATATAAATTACATAAAAATTACATTATTTACAATAAAATAAAAAATTTTTATATCTTCTTTTCTGTAAAAATAATACCCCCCTCTCAATGGGATATCCCCGTAACAAAGATTGAAAATCTATACAAGTAATAAAAATAAAAAAAGAGGCTACCTTCCTAAAAGATAGGTAACCTCTTTTTGTTAAAATCAAAGATATTTTATTATGGCAATGCTGTTAATTCTACCCAGTTATCATTATATATTACTCTTGTCCTATATCCTTTTCTACCCCAGTGGTTAATTGTGCTATAAGGTGTCCCTGATTGGGATCTATCTGACTCCCACCATTCACTTGTCCCCTGTCTCATGAATGCTTTAAACTCAAACCAATCACCCTTTGCACCAGTCATCATAACATCAAACTTCCACCAATGGTGTCCCCATTGATTCTCTGGATCTTCACCATACCCATCATTAGCATACGTCTTCTTTGCACCCCATTCTGGTGGCCATGAATTTGTTGTCCAATCAAGAGCAGACTCTGTCCCCCAATCAAGAGCTGCATCATTCGATTTAATAGGAAATGTAGTTGGATTCTTTGTATTGTTATAAATAATAGGTTCGCTCATTGAAGGATATACAGATGGAACAAGACCTGCATCATGTCCACCTTTTATAAAGATATCCTGACCAGTAACTGTCTCCTTATACATAAATACAACTGTTCTTACCCAACCTGATATTGTAGTAGTAGTGGTAGTAGGATTATTGGTTACCTCTTCAAATACTACAATGGATCTTGGCTCAACACCATACTGAATATTGCCAGAAGTTTTCCATGCATTTGTTACTGTCCAGAAATTATCATTTGCTTCTGCCCAACTTGCTGTATCAATAATTCTTGCCCATGTCTTACCACTTGCTGCTGCTGGCAGAGTAAAATTAACTAAAGAAGTATAACTATTTACAAAAATGATAAAATTGCTATCCCCTACAGTACTTCCATTTATCTTAATCCATACACACTTATCACCATCAGAAAGATATGATGTCCCATTTTCCTTTCTAAAATCATAAGCTACATTATAATTACTCTGTCTTAATACTGGATGATTCTTTCTCAAATTTATAACATATTGAGCAAATTTAAATAAAGTGTTTTTACTATCAAGATTTGTATCTGTACCAAAATTATCATGCTGACCAGTAATCTTTGTATTTGGACTATCAGTATTTATCATTGTATAATTACTCCATGTTCCTATGGAATCAACATTATAAGCATTATTATTACCATTTTGGGTCCTTGCAAATTCATCACCAGCAACAATCATTGGAACCCCTCTTGAGAAGAACTGAATTGTCCAGAAATTCTTTAATTGTTTTCTTCTTAATGCCTTATCTCCTCCACAATCCCATGAATCATTATCGTCATTTCCACCATCAGAAGGACCAAATGGCCAGGAGACACTATTATTTTTATTATTATAACTTACAAGATCCATCAATGTAAAACCGTCATGAGCAACAATAAAATTAACAGTCTTATGAGGACCACCCTGATCATTAAAATAACCATAATCACCATTAACTACCTGCACAAATTTCGGATCATAATTAGAGCCAGTTGTATTACCATTACCTTTTATAAATCTTCTTATTTGATCTCTATATCTACCATTCCACTCACCCCAACCAGATGGGAAATTACCTACCTGATATGTGTTACAATCCCATGCTTCTGCTATCATTTCGACATTCTTACTTGATCCTAATGAAGCAATATCATTTAATAATTGAGCATTACCATTAAAATTATAATTAGGAGCTGCATCTCTTCCCAATACTGGTGCTAAATCAAATCTAAAGCCATCTACTCCCATTACATCTGCCCAATATTTCAAAGAATCAAGAACCAAATTTTTAACAACAGTTTTTGAACAATCAAAATTATTACCACAACCAGTTGATTCCCAGTATTCATCGTTCGCACCAGCAAGTGCATAATATTCTCTATTATCAAAACCAGCAAAACAGGTAATCTCTCTACATTTAGTAGTATAATTTGGATTTGGAGTAGGCCATGGAATATATTTAGGATCCCAGATACCACCTTCACCGGTATGATTATAAACTACATCAAGATATACCTCAATGCCTTCAGCATGAAAAGCTGCAACCATCTGTTTAAACTCTTTTGTAGGACCACCATAAGACTTATCATATGCATATCTTCTGTCCGGAGCAAAATAACCATAAGTCATATATCCCCAGTAGTTTCCACCGGACTTTGAATCCGGATTATTATCATTTGCAGTCTCATGAACCGGTAATAATTCAATGGTATTAATTCCAAGTCCTTTTAAGTATTTTGCCATATAGGCAGCACCCTTATATGTCCCTCTATATTCTGCTGGAATATTTGCTATACCACTAAAACCATCAAATCCAGATAGAATACTTGTTAAACTTGCAGTAGAAGCATCCTTTGTCAATCCTCTAACGTGTGCTTCATAAATAATAGCATCCTTTTGTGCTATGTTTGGCTTTGTTCCAAAAGAAGTATTATCATAAATTAAAACAGATTTTGGTGCCCATTTACCAGTATCAACATTTCTTCTGTCAATTTCTACATTCCCAGTACAAGGGCCCTTATATCCATGAGGAGTAAGATCAGATAATCCACCAGTACCATACATTCCTCCATTCTCACCAGCAGCAATCATTTCTGGTGTCTCCTTATCATGACTAATCTCTCTTGCATAAGGATCATACAAAACCTTATTAGGATTATATCTATTTCCATTTGGATCAACGTCAGTTATAAAGCCAGCATTACTATTTCCCCTTGTCCATGATGTAGAATAAGGCCAGTTAGGTCCCCATACTCTAAAGGCATAAAGAGTGCCATTTGGAAGTGTCTTTAATTTTGCTCTCCATACATTATCACTACCCTTTGTCATCCAGTAATCATATAAAGCATTTTGCCCGGTCTTAACAGAATATATTTCAAGTAAAACCTTTGTAGCATTTTTAGCATAAACAGCAAAAGTAGCATCACTACCAGCACCACTTACAAAGTAAGCACCCAAGGAATATGTCGCACTCCCCCAACTTGCCTGATCAACTGGTGAATAAGCACCAGAAGAGGGGTGATTTTCTCCTATCGCAGTAGAATATACTTTATGAACAATCTCTACACTATTTTCATTATTCTTAACTTCATTCTTACTCGTATCTAATAGTGCCATATTGGAACAAGAAAAAATAAAAAATAAAACAATCAAAAAGAAAATAATTTTTTTCATATATTAGCCTGAGCCTCCTTTAAAAAGTATTTAAAATAGATAAAAAGGGGATATCACCCCCTTTTATCTATTTTTTATTCTTAAAACTATTTTCTATCTCCAGTCAAAACAACATCGTCTATATAACCATAGTCATCAGTTGCACTTCCTACAATCTTAAATCTTATCCATAACGTATTTGCATTAGGAATACTTACTGTATATGAATAGAAAGTTCCACTACTTGCTGTGTTTAATAATTTTCCAGCTGTTACCCATGTAGAACCATTATTCGTACTATATTCACATATCACATATTCTCCACTCTCAAGTGAATATTTTGCCATCTTAAATGTCAATACCAGATTCTTAAATGGGGCTATATTTATATAGGTTATCGCTGATCCATTGTATTTTAATTGCATAGCCGCTGTCCCTATCTTATAACTACCAGTATATCTTAATACATAACTTGTGCTCGACTCTTTCCATGATTCAAGTTTACTCGATTGTGAATCAAGTCTATCTTCAAATATTGTTAATCCAAAAAGGCTAAATCCTAATGCTAAAATAATTAAAATAGATATTAACTTTTTCATTTATTTCCTCCTAAATATTTATTTTTACAAAGGGGATATCCCCTCTCTTTTTATAATTTAACTCTTTTTTAACATGGATAGTGAGAATAGTCCCACTATCCCAAAATAAACATTTCTTATGGTAACGGTGTTAATTCTACCCAGTTATCATTATATATTACTCTTGTCCTATATCCTTTTCTACCCCAGTGGTTAATTGTGCTATAAGGTGTCCCTGATTGGGATCTATCTGACTCCCACCATTCACTTGTCCCCTGTCTCATGAATGCTTTAAACTCAAACCAATCACCCTTTGCACCAGTCATCATAACATCAAACTTCCACCAATGGTGTCCCCATTGATTCTCTGGATCTTCACCATACCCATCATTAGCATACGTCTTCTTTGCACCCCATTCTGGTGGCCAATAATTTGTTGTCCAGTCAAGAGATGATTCACTACCCCAATCAAGAGCAGCATCATTTGCCTTAATAGAAGCTGTCGTTGGATTCTTTGTGTTATTATAAATAATAGGCTCACTCATTGCCGGATATACAGATGGGACAAGACCTGCATCATGTCCACCCTTTATAAAGATATCCTGACCAGTAACTGTCTCCTTATACATAAAGACAACTGTTCTTACCCAACCTGAAGCCACAGTAGTAGTTGTGGTAGTTGTAGTAGGAGACTTAATCCATATTGCAAAATTTGTTCCTGAATATACTGGATTACCCCATCCGGTTTCTCCAACATTTGTTGGATTCCAGCTATCTCCTCCTATTTTAACTATAGTATTACCATTAATTTTAGCAGCATAATTTGACCATGTTGAAGCAAGAATCTGTAGAGAACTATTATACTTTATCCCCTGTTGTTTTCTTAATGTAATCAAATATTTTATATGATCATGATATGACTTCCCTGTACCAGGAGCTGTTTCTCCACCTCTAAATTGAGAGCCAGAGCCAGTAAAATAGTGCTGCCATGCAACAGAAGGAACACCCGGATGAGTCAGTATAAATACGTATCCAAGATATACATCATAAGGATCAAGTTCCCAGTGCTGCTGGGTACTACCAGTATCATGATTATCAACAAATGTTACTGCATAATCTGGAATAGATCTCATAAGATTATTAGAATCTGCCAGTCTTGAAAGATCCCAGAGATTATTCTGATATTCATTATTTGCTGGCACCTGATAACCAAATGCATAATTCATATTCCCTTTTAATACAAAATCAAAAGCCTTTGATTTCATTCCACCATTTAAAGCAGTTCTATTAATCCAGTTAACAATCTCATTTTTCCATCCTGATGCATTTCCATAAAAACCAGAACTTGGCCAGTATTCACCAACAGAAAAAACCGCACCAGTTTGCTGACTGTATTTACCAACATACTGTCCATCAAAACCCTTAACAAAATCATATCTCCAACCAACAAATCCACATGCCTTTAATTTATTTGTCATCCAGTCTACTATACCACTCTGAACAGAAGTATTTGTGTGATCAATGTCTCTAAAAGCCGCATACTTTTCACCAGTATCATTTGCTCCTTTATTTGTATACCCATAAACAGGAGATGCTGGATTTGTAAAACATTCATCATCGCTACAGATAGAGTAATAATCAGCAGTCCATTGTGGATTTCTAAAATCAGCCCAGCTTGTTGAACCAGTTCTGTGATTAACAACAACATCAGCAATAGCCTTTGAAGGTGAAATATCTGCTATAGCCTGTCTTAACGCAGTCTCAGTTCCATACTGAGAAGTTAGATTATTCAACTCTCTTGGAACATAACCTTCCTGAACACCAGATCTTGGACCATCACCAGCATTTGTTGGTGGCGGAAACCAAACATAACCAAAAGTGTCCTTAATATCATCTTTCTTTGCTGAAATTTGAGCATACCAGTTATTCTTGTAATCAACTACACTATTCCAGTGAAAAGCCTGTAAAAGCACATCAGTTCCATCACCAGAATAACCAGCCTCTCTCTTTGAAGATAAAGAATCTTTGTTTTCTTCTACTTTAACATTATTTACTAAATTAACATTAGAGCACGCAAATGAAAATAAAATAAAGAAAACAAAAAATTTGATAAAAAAACTCTCACTTTTTTTCATTTTTCTCTCCTTAAATTTAAATATTTATATATATAAAATTATATATCATTTTTTAAAAAAGTCAAGAAAAATTTTATAGTTTTTTTTGTTTTTTTTGTTTTTTCTATTAAAATAATTTTTATTCTTATTAAAAATGATATTTTTTTTGATATTTTAATAGTTTTTAGTGTTAGCAAAAAGAAACACTAATATTTAAAACACAAGATATTTTTATAAGGTTTTTTGACAAAAATTCATAATCGCTGAAAATGATTAAAATAATATTACTTATTATTCTTTCCAACAGGGATGCTTTGAAATAATTTCAGAGAATACCGGAATAAATTTATTTTTTCAGCGATTTTAGAAAAGTCTCGGTTTTTTTATAATTTAGAATTTTAACAAATTATAATCAGAGAATAAAATAAAAAAATTATAGTTAAAAAAACCTCCTGGATTTTACACCAGGAGGCAACCTTTTCATTAAAACACAACTTCTACCTATAATTTTAATATTTTTTACTATAACATCTTTATCATCGTTACTACGAATGGAGTTGAATTATTTTTGGTCGAAAATAGATCAAAAGCCTATGAAATATCAGATACTATTAAAAAAATAATCTAAAAGATTCCTTCTTTAATTTCTGCGAGTTTTGCTTTGAGTCTTATTATTGCCTTTGTATGAAGTTGACTTACTCTTGACTCTGTTACATCCAAAACTTCCCCTATCTCTTTAAGAGTAAGATCTTCATAGTAATAAAGAACAAGAACTTTTTTCTCTTTGTCCGGAAGTTCATTAATTGCCTTTACAATGAGATCTTTTACAGCATCTCTCTCTACTGTTACCTCTGGATTTAACTTACTCGGGCTTTCAATTGTATCCATTATTGATAGCTTATCGCTATCTTCTCCGGGTAAATATGTATCACTTAAAGATAAGAGAGATGTACAGGAAATCTTTGTCATAATGCTATAAAATTCTCTTATGTCTATATTAAGCTCATCTGCTATCTCCTGATCCGTTGCTATTTTGCCGGTCTTATTTTCTATTTTCTGAATAGCCTGCTCAATCTCCTTGGCCTTCTGCCTTATTGATCTTGGGACCCAATCTATTGATCTTAATTCATCATAAATAGAACCTCTTATTCTGGTTACAGCATAAGTCTTAAATTTTACATTCTTATTTGGATCAAATTTTTCTATAGCATCTATTAAACCAAAAATTCCAAATCCAACAAGATCTTCATACTCAATATTACCGGGTTTCCCCATAGCAACCTTACCGGCAACATATTTTACCAATGGAGCATACTTTTTTATTAAGAATTCTCTTATACTCTGATCCTTTGTCTCTTTATATTTCAACCATAACTCTTCTTCACTCATCTCCATAAGGGCTTTTTCTTCCACATAATCCTCCCAAAAAATAGATAATTATTGCTGAGTAAAAATAAACAACAATATAATAATAATGGCAATCAATATTCCACCAATAATCCAGATATTTTTAAATATGAAATTATCTTTTTTAGCCTCTTTCTCATCTTTCTCATTATCAAGACTTGCAACTCTGACCTTTACATCTTCCCCATAATACGCCTCACCATAAATACCAGGACCAAACTCTACTCTTACTAAAATTCCACCCTCTGTCAATTTTATATCTTTTAATTCTGCAAAAACGATCTTGTTCTCTTCAAAATCAAAAGTATTGCCACTCAATAAACTTGCTATATAATGAGCAATAGGCCTGTCATCGACAATTTTAACTCCTATTAACTCACCTGGCTGGAGTTCACTTAAAAGTTTTCCATCTATTGGTGAAAGATCAAGATCTATTTTCAATAATAATATCTGATTCTGATCAAAAGTAGATTTTTTTTGATCATTCTTATTATCCTCTTTTTTCTCATCTTTAAAAACAATATCATTTTCTGAAATATTACCCTTATTTACCTCAAATGCATCACTCTTATCAACTTTTAACTTTAAAGCTATATTTATATCACCAGTAATACCTATAAAAATCTCTTCAAAAAAAGATTTCAACTCCTCATAATCAATTTCTTTTTTATTTAAAATCCTATCAAAAGAGGAGACAATCTTTGGAGATGATGCTATAGCATTAATGAATTTACTCTGAATATCAATATCAGTTGCATTCTTTTTCTGATAATCGTTTAACCCCTGTAAAAAAATACTCCAGTTTTTTTCAAAATCAAACTCAATCGCACTCTTATCTTCTGACTTGGCAATAATCACTGTTTTATCAACTATCTTTGTTTTTGAATTATAAAATATTATAAAAGAACCATAAATCTTAACAGTCTGAGCAATAAATTTACCTCTTATAACGAAAATATCTTTATCCACTGATTTTAGAATTTTTATAGCACCATCTAAATCATCACCCGTAAATTTAAGAATTAACTTTGCTAATACTGTATCGCAACCAGTCTCTTTTTGTAATTGTAAAATCTTTTGATCCGACATATTTTAATTTTTACCATCCCTCTTTAAAACTGTTCTGATAGCCTTTGCTATCTCCTCATTTGTTGCGTTATATCCTAATTTATCTTTAATTATTTCAGATGTTTCTGTTTCTATATTGCCTCCATTCTCATCTTCACTCTCTTTTTCAAAATTATCTTTTTCCAATAAGCTTTTATCATCGAAATCATCAACTTTCATTTCAGATATATCTGTAAAAAGATCATCTTTATCTTTATTCTCTTTAACATCATCATTACTCAAACTATCAATTTTCTCATCTAACTCACTCTCATTTAATTTACTCTCTTCCTCATCTTTATTTTCTTCAATTTCAATTTTTTCCTTATTATAATTATAGTCTTTAGTATCAATATTATCATCCACCACAAGATCTATTGCATCGGATGTTTCTGATTTTAAGTCACTACTATTATCTATTTCTCCATTAGAATTAATCTCAATCTTCAACACATTCTTAAAAACATACATTACCCCAAAAACAATCAAAAAGGCCAATCCGCCGCTCAATAAAGACCTAAACATAACAATTAAAAAAGAATTTCCTACAATTAAATTAATAAAAAAAATAAGAACAAATACAATACCTGCAAAAATTGTAGGAATCTTAAAATCCATTATTATACCCAATTATAAATTATATCCTATTTATTATAATATTGCAACAAAAAATTATGTTTTTCCTATTAATTTCATAATAAAATTTTTTAATCCACCCCCCTCTTTAAACTCAACACCTTCCAATGTAGCAACAATATGCCTTATGCTAATTGAAGCCTTACTATTTGGATCTAAAACTAAAAATGGGGTCTGTTTTCTAACACCCTGAGGAACTATCATATCCTCATAAATCATTCCTAAGTTTTCTACCTTTATATTTAAAAATTGTCCTGCAATACTGATTACTCTCTCTGCGACCTTTCTCCCCTCAACAATAGAATGAACCCTATTAACTATCAATTTTAATTCGAGTTGAGGATTGTTTATCTCAGTTGCTATTATCTTTATTATCCCATAAGCATCTGTAATTGCAGTTGGCTCTGGCGTTGTCACTATTATTGCCTCATCAGATGCAACAATAAAAGACAAAACATTCTGACTGACCCCAGCACCAGTATCTATGATAAGAATATCGGCATATGATAATGTGTCTAACTCTTTTATAAAAGCATTTCTCTCCTCTTCTGTTAAGTTAGCAATCTTTGAAAAACCAGAAGCACCAGCCACAATTTGAATTCCAAAATTTGTATCAATTATTATATCTTTCATTGTTTTCTGCTTTTTAATAAGCTGAAAAAGATTATATTTTGGAATTATACCAAGACAAACATTGACATTTGCAAGCCCAAGATCTGCATCCATTACAACTACCTTCTTACCCATTTGAGCAAATGCTATTCCCATGTTAACAGCAATATTTGTTTTTCCAACTCCACCTTTACCACTGGATACAGTAATTATCCTTGTCTTTTTTTTATCAGAAACGCCTTTATATTGCATCATTTTTCTTAAATTTTCAGCCTGATCAACCATTTTTTAATCCCCTCTATATAAACATAAAATATTTTTAATATTTTGCACTTTCTAAATAAACCTGAGGCTCAAGCCCCTTTATCTTTGTCAAAATATTCCATTCATCTGCCTTCTGAATATCATTTGGTACCCTCTGGCCATCTGTAATAAACATTATCCCTTTCTTCATATCAAGGCAACAATTGATTATAGACCCAATCGTCTCTGATTCATCATACTTTGTAATGATCACATTTTTATAATCAAAAATATCAAAAGATCTAAAAATCCTTTTAACCTCAGCTGGCTTTGTAGTAGCACTCAATGTCAATATAAAATCAACATTGTAATTCTTAACATCAAGTATCTGCTTCATCTTTGCAAGATTTATCTCGTCTCTCTGCCCCCTCCCAATAGTATCAATTAAAATAATATCAGCATCAGACAATGCAATATTTTTCTGTAATGAGATATTATCCTCAACAAGGGACAAATCTACCTTTAATATATCAGCATACTTTTCTAATTGATTTGTTGCCCCCAACCTAAATCCATCAATTGTCAAAAGTCTCACCTTATAATGCTCTATAACCGCATTTGCTGCTAACTTTGCCAGTGTTGTTGTCTTACCAACACCAGTAGGTCCAATAAGGGTAATTACCTTCTTTTGCCCATCCCCAAAATTATAATGCTCTACTTTAACTAACTTATTTTTAATATAATCAAAAACATATTGATGTAACTCAACTCTATTTTCTATCTTTGATAAAGGTAAATTATCGGATAAATCCTTAATTACCCTATCTATAAATTCGTCAAAAAACTCATTCTGCTTTAGAATTTCTTTAATTTCTACTAAATTCGGATGTAGTTCATCATTCTTATTTATTTCAGACTCCTTAATAATCTTTTCCATTTTATTCAATTTTTCCATAATTATACTTAAAGAGATAGAATCTGAATTTAGATTCTTATTTTGAGGTTCTACTTTTAATTTATTAGTCTGAATACTGGGTTGATTTAAAACATTCGGCTCAGATTTACCTTTTTCTTCCTGTTTTATATTTCTCATCTTACTGAGATTCATAAAATTTTCTTTTTCTATTTTCAAATACTCATCATCAGGGATACTTACAAGAACTCTCAGATATTTTTTTCTTCCAAAGCCAAGAAATCCCCCCTCTTTAATCTCAAAAGTCTTTACAATTCTTGCATTATCACCGTATCTTTTTCTTATCTCTATATAGGCGTCATCATAAGATAAGGCTTTTATCTCAGCATATTTCATAATCCCCCCAGTTTTGATCTTAATTTATATATTTTTAATATATTAAATTCAAGTTGTCAAGCAAGAATAACTAAAAAAATTATACTCCTACTCTCTCTTTCTCCTCAATTGATATCTGTCCAAATAGCACTACCTCAACATCTGGTACGATCTCCCTTGTTGATATAACAGAGATATGTCTGTTAATATGATAACATATCTCAAACATTGCTCTTCTTATCGGCGGCTGAGTCAAAATTAAGGGGGCATATCCACTATTAAACATTTCAGTCACCTTATTCTTAATTGCAATCTGAATAGAATGAAGAACATCTGGCTTTAATCTTATAACAGGGGTACCATCTTTTTCAAACTCAATATTCTTATATATCTCATTCTCTATCTTTGGATTAACCCTTAACACATGTATCTTTTTAGAAATATCAGCAAATTTATTAGAAATAACCCTCTTTAAAGCAATTCTTACATATTCAACAAGTTCTGCAACTGGTGTTTGAGGAGAATATTCTGTCAATGTCTCAAAGATTGTAATAAGATCTCTTATTGAAACCCCCTCTTTCAATAATTGTTGTAGTATCTTCTGAATAGTTGCCTTTGAATAATCCTTTAAAACATCATCTATTAATGTTTGATTTTCACTCTTTATATTTTCTATTAATTGGTTTGTCTCCTCTCTTCCGAGTATCTCATGGGAATGACTCTTCAAAAGTTCCTGAATATGAGTTGAAATGATTGTTGTTGCATCAACAACTGTAAACCCTAAACTTTCGGCCTTATCCCTATCACTGTTCTTTATCCATAATGCTGGCATACCAAATGCCGGCTCTGTTGTCTTTTCACCTTCGAGTAAATCATAATTTTCTCCCATTGCCATAAGATATCCAATTTTTATTTCGCCTCTTCCAATCTCCTGACCTCTTAATTTAAAACAGTATTCATTTGATTGAAGTTTCATACTATCCTGAATTCTTATTGGTGGGACAATTAAACCTAAATCCAATGCTAATGTCTTTCTTACTCCAGTAATAGCATCGAGTAGTTCTCCACCACTCTTCTTATCAACTAATGGTATCAATTCAAAACCTATATTTAATGCCAATGGATCTACTTTTAATAACTGAGTAACATTTTCTGGACCCTTTTGTTCCATTTTTTCCTCTTTCTTGATCTTTTTCTCTTCCATTGACTTTTTTTCTGCCTTCTGCAATGAATATGCGGCAAAAGCCATACCAGATGCAAGAAGTAACAAGGTAATATGAGGAAACCCAGGTAAAGCAGCAAGCACTGTCAGTGCACCTGCACCAATATAAAATACCTTATATTGAGCAGAAACCTGTTTCCACAAGGCACCACCTATTGCATCTTTTGATTGTGATCTTGTTACAATAAGACCTGTTGCTGTGCTTATCAAAAGAGATGGTATCTGGCTAACAAGCCCATCCCCAACTGTTAATGGAATATAATTTTGCAATGCTATATTAAAATCTTCTCCTCTAACAAGCATTCCGACAGTAAAACCACCAATAATATTTACAAGAGTAATTATTATACTCATTATAACATCGCCCTGAACAAATTTAGAGGCACCATCCATATTACCATAAAAACTCGACTCTTCCTGTAATTCGAGTCTTCTTCTAACAGCCTCAGCCTCATCTATTACACCATTCTGCAAATCCATATCAATAGCCATATACTTATTTGGCATAGAATCAAGAGAAAATCTTGCAGCAACTTCTGCTACTCTTGTCGAACCTCTTGTTATTACTATAAATTGCACTAAGGTCAAAATAGCAAATATTATTATTCCTATTACCATACCAGAGGCATCGGTTGTCCCTACAACAAACTGACCAAATGCCCTAACCATTTTACCTTCAAAATTAACTCCCTGTGAAAGGATAAGCCTTGTTGAGCTAACATTCACAGCAAGCCTGAATATTGTTGTCGCAAGTAAAACAGATGGAAATATAGAAAATTCAACAGCAGACTTTAAATAGGAAACAGTAACAATTATTAATACCCCACTTAAAATACTTAATGCCATTAAAAAATCAAGGACAAATGCTGGCATAGGAATAATAAGCATTAAGACTGTCACAACTATAAAAACAGCAAAGACCATTGTTGGATCTTTTGCAGCACTCTTTAAATCAAATCTAAAATTAAATCCTCTTTTACTCTCTTTACTATCACTCATAATTTATCACCTCTATGAATTACAATATATTCCTTAGCTAAAAACTTTTCTTGACTCTTTATACTGTATAGCAAATTTATATGCAGTTATAACGAGCCCATACATCTCAACAGGTATAATCTCATTCAATTCAACCTCATTGTATAATGTTCTTGCGAGCATAACATTTTCATACATATATATATCATTTTCTCTTGCAACCTCTTTAATTTTTTGAGCAAATTTATCCTTCCCCTTTGCAACAACCCGAGGAGCATTTTCAAGAGATGGATTATATCTCAATGCAACTGCATAGTGAGTAGGGTTTGTAACAACAACATCTGCCTTTGGTACCTCTTCAAGCATCTTCTTTTGAGATAAAAGATTATTATACATCTGCCTTAATCTCTGTTTTACATGCGGATCACCATACATCTCTTTATATTCCTCTTTTACCTCCTGTTTCTTCATCTTTAACTCTTCTTCATATTTCCATCTTGTATAAAGTATATCAAGAATAGAAAAAACTACAAGAACAAGGCTTGCTCTTATTACAAGATCAAAAGATAAAGATGCAAGAAAAAGAGTAGAATTTAAAACAGATTCCATAAAAATAGTATTCTTTATCTCTTCAATCTTTCCAATAATTGTAATTGCTGTTATAATGGCAATTATTACTACTTTTATTAAAGATTTAAAGAGACTAAAAGCCCCATTTATGGAAAAAACCTGATTCTTAAAAAATTTAAATATATTTGGACTTATCTTTTTTAAATTTGGCTTTATTACCTTTGGAGTAAACTTAAATCCTATCTGTAAATAATTAGAAAGTATTGCAACTATAAAAGCAGTTATTCCAATTGGTAAAAATATCTTTGCTAAGGGAATTAATAAAAGATCATAATAGATCTTTTGATCAGTTAAATTAAAAGTAAATATATTTGAAATTGTATATTTTGTAGTATCATATAGTATTTTGAAATAGTAAGAGCCTAAAAAATATAATACTAAAAAACAAAAAAGAGTTATCAATGATGATGGGAGTTCTTTTGATAACGGGACCTTACCCTCTTCTTCCCTTGCCTTTTTCTTTTTATGCTCTGTTGCCTTTTCTGTTCTTCCTTCATCTTCTGCAGAGGCAAATCTCTGTAAATCAAAATCAAACTCTATATTCTCTAATATCTCAAAATAGGAGGATAAAAACTCATCAAACATTCTTTACCCCCTTCATCATAAGAAAGATCGATTTAAATATCTCATCAAAATAGTTTACTACAAATTCAACAAAAAGAGGCAAAGTAACAAGCAATATAACAAAAGATATAAAAATAGAAACTGGAAATCCAACCATCAATAAGTTCATTTGAGGGGCTGCTTTTGCAAGTAATCCCATGCTTATTGATACTAATAAAAGTGTAGCAACAATTGGAAATGAAATTCTTAATGCTATTGAAAAACTCTCTATAAAAAAAGAAAATATAGTATAAGGTGAATTAAATAGATCTATTTTTAATAAATTTGAAAAAGTGACAAACTGATAAGAGTAATATAATTCCTGAATTATTAAAAGAGGACCTCTTAAAGCAAGAAATACAAGTATTGCGATTATATAAAGATACTGACCTATTAAAGGGATGCTTATCTGACTCATTGGATCAAAAACTTCGCTTGCTCCAAAACCCATCTGCACTGTAAAATACTGACCTGCAAGTTGAAATACAGAAAAGGATATTGTTATACATATGCCAATTGTCGCACCTATAATAGCCTCCCCTATTGCAACCATTGCATATCCAATAAAATTTTGCGGAAAATCCGGGATATATGAATAAACAATAGGAAATATAACCGCTGTTATAAAAAAAGTGAGCCCTAACCTCGCCTGATTTGGAATACTATCTGACTCATAAAAACTTGCTGTAAACATTAATCCAGTAAGTCGAGAAAATACAAGCATAAATTTCTGAAAATTTAAAACAAAGTATTCCAATGTTCCTCCCTTTTTTTATATCAAGGCACCGGGATTGCCATATCCGGTATCATATCAAAAATCTGAATTGTAAAATTGATTAAACTACCAGCTATCCATGAACCAAAAATAACAATAGTTATAATTATTGCTAAAATTTTTGGGACAAATGTCAGTGTCTGCTCCTGAATAGATGTTGTCGCCTGCAAAATAGAGATAATCAATCCAACAAGCATACCTATTCCAAGAATTGGCAATGATATAAGAGTTGATAACCTCATTGTCTCTATCATTAATTCCTTGATAAATTCTGTATCCATAATCTACCCCTTTTTAACCAAAACTTCTGAATAATTCATAGGCAAGTAATTGCCAACCATCTACAAGAACAAAAAGAATAATTTTAAAAGGTAGGGATATCATTACTGGTGGTAACATTATCATACCCATTGCCATAAGTGTTGATGCGATCACCATATCTATTATCAAAAACGGGATAAATAGTAAGACCCCTATTCTAAATGCAACTGTAAGCTCATTTACTACGAATGCTGGTATTAAAACATAAGTTGGTACATCTTTATATGTATTTGGTGGCGGAAGTCTTCTTAAATTCATCATAAAACCAATATACTTTGGATCTGTCTGCCTGAACATAAAATCTCTCAATGGATTTATAGACTTTTCGTAAAACTGATCTATTGTAAGTCTTTTTTCTTTTGGCACACTCTCTGGATTAAAAAATGGCACTAAAGCTTCATTATAAATTTTTTCAAAGGTTGGAAACATTATAAAAAATGTAAGAAAAAGAGATAATCCAAATATAACCTGATTTGGGGGCATCTGTTGAAGAGACAAAGCCTTTTTTACAAAATCAAAAACAATTGCTATTCTTAAAAAGGCAGTCATAAGAACAATTATTGATGGAGCAAGAGTCAGTATTGATAACAAAAAAAGAATCTGTAAAGAGAGCGCAATTTCCTGAGGAGTTTTTGCTTCATTCACATTTATATTTACCTGAGGTATTGGTATTCTTACTGGATTGGTCTGTTGTGCATAAATCCCAATTATAGAAAATAAAAATATAAAAAAAGATATTAATAGAATTTTTTTTCTCATTCCCCTCCCCCATTCTTAATTTAAAAAAACAATAAATCTCTAAAATTGTTTATTCATCATTATTATTAAGCCTCTCCCTCTGCTTTTTTAAAAAATCAATTGAGTCTGATTCATAATCAAATTCTTTTTTAGGCGATTTCTTTTTAAAAAAATCTGATATTATATCTCTAAAAGAATGGCCGTCTTCACTCTTTCTCTGATTCAAATAAATTTCATATCTCTCAATCTCTTTTGGATCAGTTATTTCTCCTAATAAATTTATATTTTCATTGGTAATTCCCAGTATCAAATATTTACCACCAACAAATACAACCTGCACCCATTTTCCTGGTCCTAATGAATGACTTACGATGACTGTTGCTCCTTCGCTTGTATCATCTTTTATTTTTAAAGATTTTTTTAAGAATATAAATAAGCCATAAATGATTCCTAATACAACCGCAAGAACTAAAATTATTCTAATATAGGCAAAATAATCTATCTTTATCTTTTTATTATCTTTATCAGAAGAGAGATTTGATCTTTTCTCCATCTCTGATTTAACATCTTTAAAATAATTCTCTTCTGAATATTTTTTATCAGAAGTATTATCCTTTAGAGAAGATGCGTCATCTTTTGAAAAAAGAAAAGAATTACAAATAATTAAAATTAAGAGTATAATGTTTAATCTTTTAATATTCCCCTCCCAAAAAATATTTTTATCAAGAAAAATAATCTATTTTATTCTATCCTTTGGATCAACTATTTCTGTTACTCTTACACCAAAACTTTCATCAATAACAACAACCTCACCTCTTGCAATAAGCCTACCATTTACAAGAATATCCACTGGCTCACCAGCAAGTTTATCAAGTTCAATAACAGTTCCTTCACCCATCCCCAGTATCTCTTTAATAGGCTTTCTCGTTCTGCCGAGTTCAACTGTTAACTCCATATTAACATCCATCAGGAGGTTAATATTATTGCCCGGCACATCAGTTGGTTGATTACCAAAAGAAGAAAACTGCACAGTTTGAAATTGAGTATTCTGCATACCCATCATTTGATTTGGCATACCCATATTAGGCATGCCCATATTAGGCATACCCATCATTTGATTTGGCATGCCCATATTAGGCATACCCATCATTTGATTTGGCATACCCATATTAGGCATACCCATCATTTGATTTGGCATACCCATATTCTGCTGTTGATTCATCATTTTTGTATTATTACCACCGGCCATGTTAGAAACTGGCATTATAGAAGAAATAATCTCTTTTATGACATTCAATCCAAATATCTCTATCAATTGAGAAAGAGGCTTACCTTCAATATTAAAATCATAAATCACCTTTACATAATTTTCATTTGCTTTTAAAGAGAGATTATTTTTACTCTTAATCTCCACTTTGGGTGGAGATGTTCTTAATTCCTTCTTTGATTTTGTCCCTATTGTATTTGAAGAATTACCACAAATAACATTCATTGCCTCACTAACAGCACCCAATGTCATCTCTGTTAACTCAACACTTTCCTGACCTACCATCAATCCAGCAATAGCCTTTGATACTTCCAGATCGAGTAGATAAGAATGTTGCCCAATCGCACCACTCTCATAATCCATCACAATTTCTACTATCTGTGGATCGAGTTGATTGATAATATTACTACCAGAAATAACTTCTACCTTTGGATTAGAAATAGCAACTGTTCTTCCCAATAAGGCACCCAATGCCCCACCCATATTACCAGAAGCAGAATTAACAAGATCAATAAATGTATTTATATCATTCTGACTTAATAAAGAAGATAAACTCTCTCCCCCACCTAAATCAAAACCACCACTGGATAAACTATCTTCACCTTCATTTAATAAAGCATCAATCTCATCTTGTGATAAAGCACCATCACCCATATTATTCTCCTCCTTCTAATTCTTCAAACTCTTGTATATCTCTTGAACCAAGAACCTTAACAATTTGAACAGCCATCTTTTTGCCAACTGTTCCAGGTCTTGCTTCAAATTTAGGTTTATTACCTATTTTTACAACAAAATTATCTTTTACTCTAACATTATCGAGTTTAATACAATCATTTACCCTTAACGCAAGCACATCTCTTATCTTTATATCAATTTTTCCTATCTCAACAACAAGCTCAACAATAACACTCTCTAATCGATCTTTAATAATAGCAAGATTCTCTGTCGTTGTCCCTTTTCTAACACTCGAATACCAGTATTGTCCCGACAACTTGGAAATAACTGGCTCTATTGTTATATAAGGTATACAAAAGTTAGTCATCCCTTCTACTTCGCCTATCTTTGTCTCAAGTGTTACAAGAACAACCATATCAGATGGTGGGACAATCTGAGCAAATTGAGGATTTACCTCAATTCTCCCGAGTCTTGGCCTTAAATCAATTACATTAGACCATGCCTCTCTTAAATTACCAAGTATTCTAACTATTACCCCTTCTATTACTGCCTGCTCAATTTCTGACAACTCACGATTTAGTTTATTACCACTCTCACCTTTCCCACCAAATAGTTTTTCAATTATGGCAAATGTTATTGAAGGATCCATCTCTAACACAGCATTACCTTTTAAAGGTTCCATATCAACTACAGCAAGAGTGGTTGGATTAGGGATTGATCTAATAAACTCCTCATAAGTAAGCTGATCAACAGAAGCAACATGAACATGAGCTAATGCTCTTAACTGAGCAGAAAGCCCTGTTGTAGTGAGTCTTGCAAATGTCTCATGTATCATTGAGATCGTTCTTATTTGGTCTTTTGAAAATTTATCTGGTCTCTTAAAATCGTAAATCTTTATCTTTCGCTGATCTGTGGTCTTATTCATCTCATCAGCATCAACTTCACCAGTAGAAATCGCTGTTAATAATTGATCAATCTCATCCTGTGATAATACTTCTGTCATAATTGCCCTTCTTAATCCCTAAAAATATTCTTAAAATAAAATACTTTATAATTAAATTTAATTATAAAATCCTATTAATTCAAGATTTTTCTTTAAAAAAATTACATTAAAGTATATTCAAGAAAAAATATCTTTTCAACCTTTCCCTCATTTAAGATCCTGTTAATCTGTTTTAAAAGATCTTCCTCCAATCTATCAAGAGCATGCTCATCCTGAAAATAATCTGATTTTAACCTTGAAAGATGCTTAATTATAATATCTCTTATCTCTGGGATAACCTGAGTCAGCTCCTGTTGAACTTTTTTATCTTTAGCCTTATAACCTAAGGAGAGTTTTAACTGAATCATTCTACCATCTATAAGTTGTTGTCTAAAAGGATCGTCTATCTTAAGATATTCAAGATGAATTCTTTTTTCTCTTTTAGGAACGTCTGTATCTGGAGAAGTAGCACCACCTGAAGGAATAGCACATCTTGTCATTATTAAAACTGTCAAAACTGATATAATAATTACACCAATGCCAGCTGCTACCAATGAAAGAATTTTTACAAGAAATGGACTTAGAAAAGCACCTTTTTTTTGCGGTTGAGCCGCCCCCTCTTGCTCCTCTTCTTCCTCAATAGTATTAATATTTTTCTTATTGTCTGCCATTTTTTTTCCCCTCCAAATTTAACTTATATTTCAAAAAATTTATTCTGTCAACAAAAAAATATAAAAAAATAAAAATTTTTATTTTTCTCTTAAAATTATAATATCAACTCTTCTATTTTTTGCTCTACCCTCTTCTGTCTCATTTGAATATAAAGGTTGATATTCACCATAACCTTCTACTGACATTTTTTTAGGATCTGCTCCAAAATCAATTAGATAATCAAGCACATTCAATGACCTTGCAACTGAAAGATGCCAGTTAGTAGGCCATGGACCATCTGGATCTGTGGGGGAATTATCTGTATGACCTTCAATTCTAATATTCTTATCTTTAAAATCTGTCCTTGTCAGAAGAGCAGCTATTTTCTCAAGCACACTACGTGCACTATCTATATCCAGTTCTGCACTTGCTTTCTTAAAATAGGCATCAGTAGATAGAGTAATCACTATTCCCCTTTCATTAAGAGTGAGAGTTATCTTTCTACTCTTTATCTCTGCCTGAAAGACTGAGATTGCCTCTTTATAAGCCTTTGCCATACCTCTCCCTCTCTCACTGGAAGGAAGAGTTTCCAGAGAGCTTCCCATATCAGCAAGCCTACCAGGTTTTAAGGTTTGGCCACCTGGCATAATCCCAAATCCACCCTGAAATGGAGACAAAATTAGCTGAACCTCTATCACATCAAAATGAGCCATAGATACTATTAATACAAAGAATGTGAGAAGTAAAGAGTTAAGATCCCCGTATGTTAACATCCAATCCGGGGTTCCTTCTTCACATTTTTTCTCTTTTTTTCTTTCAGCCATAATTTACCCTAATATACTAAATATCACTCGTCTGCTTTATCTTTGCTCTCTCTTTTGGAGGAACAAACGCTAATAATTTCTCCTCAACTATTCTTGGGTTATCACCAGTCTGTATAGATAAAATACCTTCAAGAATAATCTCTTTTTCACCAGTTTCCTGAGCATCCCTATCTGCCAACTTAGTTTTAATCGGTATAAATACAAGGTTTGCCATTATAGCACCATAAAAGGTAGTAATAAGAGCAGCAGCCATACCTTTACCTATAAGAGAAGGATCTCCCATTGAGTTTAACATCCCAACTAATCCATAAAGTGTTCCAATCATACCAAATGCCGGTGCAAGTTTACCCCAGTTATCAAAAAGGGCAATACCCTCATTATGACGTGCATTCATCTGATTTAACTGGTGATACATAATTGTTTTTATTACCTCTGGATCTGTTCCATCTACAACCAGTCTTATACCCTGTTTAAAGAATTCATCTGTTAAATTTTCTATCTCATCCTCTAATGAAAGTAGTCCCTCTCTTCTTGATCTCTCAGAAAATGTGACAAGTGTCTTTATAATATCTGGTATATTTGACTTTGGTTCCTTTAAACATATATTTATATATGTCCCCATCTTAAAAATTCTTCCAATTGGGGCACCTACCATTAAAGCAGCAAAAGATCCAACTATTGTAATAAATACTGATACTAAATCCCAGTAAATATAAAATGGAAATCCACCTATAAATATAGAAATAATAATTGCAAAAAAACCCAATGATAAACCAATTATAAATCCTAAATCCATCTCTTACTCCTGTGACATAGCGCCAAGATTTTTTCTATAATTAATTATTTTTTCTAAAATTTCATCTATCTTCTCTCTAACAATATACTGAATTTGAGAATCCATTGTTATTACAGTATCTGGTTTCTCCTCTAACCTTTCTATGAGATGAGGATTTAAATAAAAAACATCCCCATTTAATTTTGTCAATTTTATCATAAATTTACCATAAATATATTTTAAATTTTTTGTCAATAAAAATTAATAATATTATATTCAATAAATAAGGGGGATATCAAACCCCCTTATTTCCCTTATTTAAAATTAATTTTATCTCTTAAGAGTTAAAAGTTCCTGCAACATCTGATCACTTGTCTGTATTGTCTTAGAATTAGCCTGAAATCCTCTTTGCGTTACAATCATATCTGTAAACTGTTCTGCAAGATCAACGTTACTCATCTCAAGAGCACCAGCCATTATCTTTCCTTTACCCATTGTTCCAGCAGGACTTATGTCTGGTTCACCAGAGTTATTTGAATATACAAAATTGGTTTCACCAGCCTTTTCCAAGCCACCCGGATTTGTAAAGTTTGCCAGTGCTACCTGTGCTAAAATTCTATTATTACCATTTGAATAGACACCAGTTATTGAACCCGTATCATCCACCTTTAATCCTTCAAGATATCCAAGCCCATAACCGTCCTGTCTGAACGGCTTTGTTGTAAAACCAGAGCTAAATTGAGTAATACCCACTCCATCGTCTGTCTTTACTCTTCCTGCTTCACCAAGATTTAGTCTAACAGTCATCTCCTGTGGTGGAAGATTCTCCACTGTTGGCGCAAGAGTTGGAACTCTTAAATTAAGATTTAAACTAAGCATTCCAGTATTGACTCTCTCTTCACCAGTTGTATAAGCAGCAATTATTCTACCCATATTATCAAATTGGAGATTAAAGAAATTTGATGGTTCTCCAGTTATCTCCTGGGTCCCTATTCTAACAGAAAATTGATTATTTGGGATCTCTATTTTTTGATTTGGATTATTTGGGTCATTATAAAATGCCTGAACTCTTGCCTGCCAGGTATTTACGCCAGTCTTAAACATAGTAAATCTTAATTCTATTGGTGTCCCCTGAGAGTCATAAATATTTATAGAGTTTGTCCAGGTATTCTTTATTCTATCTACCTCTGAAAGATTATCAAAATTTGCTGGATCAATTATTGGCATTTCAGAAAAAAGATTACATTTAAAATCTACATTTTGAGTAGCCTTTGCCGGATCTTTGGAATATAAAGGTATGATAATGTCTTCTGTTGAACTTGCGGTATTAACAATATACTGTCCCCCAACTTCTCTTGACATCCATCCCTGAACCCTTAATCCAGTTCCTGGATTTACAAGAAGGCCATTCTTATCAAGCCCAAATACGCCAGCACGGGTATAAAATGTCTTATCCCCTTCTTTAAGAATAAAGAAACCATTACCACTGATTGCCATATCAAGATTGTTGCCAGTAGTCTGTAATGAACCCTGAGTATGAATTGTATCAATAGAAGCAACCACCGTACCAAGCCCTATCTGTTTTGGATTAACTCCTCCCTTTTCCTCTGTAGGTTTTGCAGCACCACTCATTGTTTGAGAAAGCATATCCTGAAAATTAACTCGACCCTTTTTAAAGCCAGTAGTGTTTACATTAGAGATGTTATTACCTATAACATCCATCCTTATCTGATGATTTTGTAAACCACTAACGCCGGCATATAAAGACCTCATCATAACTTTGCTCCTTAATTATTTAACAAATATATTATTATCACTCAATTTTTTTTGAGTTTATATTTAACTTATTCAAGTCCTACTTTATAAATAGCACTAACTGGATAATCCTTTCCATCTACTCTTACATAAGTTTCATTCCCCTGTCTTGTTACTGCCTCTACTACTCCTCTAACTATCTTAGACTTACCATCTTCTCCTATACTTGAACTATCATCTATCTCTACTTTTTTGCCAAGCATATCAAAACTTGAACTAAAAGAAAGATTATCAAGAAAACTCTCCATATTTTTATTCATATTCAACATCTGTTCAAGTGATGAAAATTGTGCCATTTGAGCAATAAACTCTCTATCCTGCATTGGATTAGTTGGGTCCTGATTCTGCAATTCTGTTATTAATAATTTTAAAAACTCATCCTTACCAAGATTCTTTACTATCTCCTTTCCATCTTTTTTTAAAGATTTATTCAATGTTTCCACTTCTGTCTTTGTTTTAAAGAGTTCTGTTGAATTCTGTTTAAGATCAATCATATTAAAATCATTTATCCCTTCCATATACTCCCCTATATAAATAAATTAATTTTTGAGTCAGAATAATTATTCGAAAATTTACTCTGAATTTGCTCAATCTCTTTATTTTCATATCTACTATAATGACTATTAAAACCAGAAATTTCTTTATAAGGTAAATCATTATTATTAAAATTACCATTCATAAAATCTAATGTCTGATTAAATGAATCCATTTGTCCAGCCAGAGCAATATCGATTTTACCAAACTCTACATTACTCTTTTGAAATACTGCTCTTAAATCTTCCACATTTGATCTAAAAAAATCAAAGGCATCTTTCGTATGAACAATTATCTTAGCATTTAATTGCCCATCTTTTATATTAATATGAAAATCCATTCTTCCAAGACTCTCTGGCCTTACCATTGTAGAGAATTTAGTCTCATTATTTGTAAGTAATATTTTGGTATTCTTAACAATAGTATCAAAAAGTTCTTTTTTATTTTCAACAGGCACTTTTTGTCCCACATCAAAACCTTTTTTCACTTCATTATTCATACTCTTTTCTATATTTACGGAGCTATTTGTTATATCCTGTTTACTCTCACCACTCTTTGTATCTTCCTTAATTTTAGTAAAATATTCTTCGATCTTGGTCTTTGCATCTTTTTTATTATGAGATATTAGATCATTTTTATCTTTAATCTGATTATTTTCATTATCTACTTTTATTTCATTTTTAATCGACGATTTTTCTTTATCAAAAGAAATATTATCTTTAATTTCTATTTTTTCATCAAATTTTTTTATTTTATTTTTATCATTTTCAATTTTATCACTCTTTTTTACTCTTATATCTTTAATATTATCTTTGATATTTAAATCTTTAACTAAATGAGAAGAGATAACATTTTTTAAAATTGTCTTAAACTCATTTTGATCTATTTTACCATGAGATAACTTATCAATAGATTCCCTGATTTTCTCTTTTAAGTGAAATTGTAAATTAGATAATTTAATCTCTATTTTTTTAACTTCTGGCTCTACTCTCTTATTTGCAACAATATTTTCAAGATTTTCTTTAAAATAGTTGTTTAATTTACCTAAAAAAAGACTCATTCTTCCAGAATTATCTAAATTATTTCCATTCTTTACAACAATATGATCATATTTATTCTCTTTATTACTATTTATCTCTGTCTTCTCTTTAGAGATCTCCTTATTATCAAGGGTTATTTCTATTTTATATTTTTCATTTTCAATATTCTCCTTTTTTTCTATCTTCTCCACATTATTAATACCATTCAGCATATTTTCAAAAAGTATTGCGAATTCTTTGTTATCATTATTAAGATCTTTTATCTCAATCTGTTTTGCAGGCTCATTAATCTTATTAGTTTTTACTAACATCTCCAAACTATTAAGCATATTTTAAACCCCTTATAATTTATCTATAACTAAATTTCGGATTATTTAAAAAGTGCTTTAGAAATAAATTCAAAAAAGATTTAAAAGAGGTGATTTTATTTTTAAGTATTTTTTATGGAGAAGATAATTTTAAATTACAAAAACAATGATTACCATAAACTACATTTTATAAGAAAATAGATGAGGCTGCAAGAATTGATGCATATCTCTAAAAACATGACTACCACTTCTTGAAAAAGATTCATGCTGATCTTAATTTTTTCAGTATGGGTTGTTTATTGAGGAGAATTATCCTACTTTTTTGGAAGAGTATAAAAAACTTGGTATTACGGTGGTTGAGATGAAATGTAGTATAATAATATTAAAGTTATTTTTAAAAATAACAAATATAAAAAGTTAAATAAGAATAGAGAATTGTCCCACTTTAAAGGGAATTTCACCTCATTTTATAAAGCAATATACAATAATTGTTACCAGATAATAGGCTTTGAGACCTATTATTGATTGAATTTGTTTAAAATTTTAACCCAAAAAAAATAAATGAGACTATTACAATTTTTTTTCAAACAAAATTAACTATAGAATAATTCTATCTTTTTCACCAGATAAAAATAAAATAGCACACTTTTCTTTCTATATTTTTTAGTCAACATATTATGTTGACGCTTTTTTTATTTTATGATATTTTTTTTATATTTAAATCATTAAAAAATATTTATAAAATTTAGGTTTATAGTATGTCAAAAAGTAAAAAGGTTTATACTTTAAGAGTAAGTTTGTCCACAATATTTACAATAGTAATTTTATTTACATCTCTAGTTTTAGGTCTTGTTACTTTTTTTGGCTTAAAAAAATATATTAGAACATCATTTAAAGAGAGATTGCATGATATTGTGGGTGTTTCATCATTTAAGATAGATCCTGAAAAACACAAAGTTCTTATTACCAGAGAAGATGAAAAAAGAGAAGAATATATTGAAATAAAAAACTTCTTAAAAGAAATAAGAAGTATTAATCCAGATATTAGATTCGTTTATACATATAGATTAAATTCAAATGGACAAATTGAATTTGTAGTAGATTCAGAAGAAGGATCAGAAGCCAGTCATATAGGTGATATATATGATGAATATACAAATGAAATGATTGAGGTGTTGTATAAACCTTATAAAATAAATACTGACAAAGAATTTGCGGTTGATAAATGGGGTGTATGGTTATCTGGTTATGCACCAATAGTAGATTCAAAAGGTGACATTATAGCAGCAATTGGAATCGATGTAGATGCAAAAAAAATTATAGAATATGAAAATACACATTTATTATTAATAGTATTAATGTGTATTTTAGTTTCTATTTTTGTTCTTATAATAGGATTAATAATTGCTAAAAAGATAAGTAAACCATTGTCTGAATTATCTTTTATTATTAAAATGATAGAAAAGCTTAAGTTTGATAATCAAAATAAAGTTGATTCTCGTATTAAAGAGATTATAGATATAAGTGACGCTGTTGATAATATGAAAAATGCATTAAAGTCTTTCAGGAAATATGTCCCTGCTGATCTTGTTAATGAATTAATGAGTATGCATAAAGAAGCTGTTTTGAGTGTTGAAAGAAAAGAGTTAACAATTTGTTTTACTGATATAGAAAATTTTACCACTATTTCTGAAAAAACTGATTTAGAAATGTTAGTAGAAAAAATGTGTGAATATTTTGATGGAATGACCAGAATTTTACATAATAATTATGCAACTATTGATAAATTTATTGGTGATTCAATAATGTCATTCTGGAATTCTCCAAAAAGATTGGATAATCATACCTTTTTAGCATGCAAAGCAGCTTTGGAATGCCTTAAGTTTAATATAGAAATAAATGAAAGATTTAATAAAACTGGTTTTCCATCATTAAATACAAGGTTTGGAATAAATACTGGTGAAGTAATTGTTGGAAATATTGGATATCAAGATCGTTTGAATTATACTGTTATTGGAGATAATGTAAATTTAGCAAGTAGACTTGAAGGTTTAAATAAATATTATGAAACCAAAATTATAATAAGTGAAAATGTATATAATGTAATCAAAGAAGATTTTGAAGTTAGATTATTAGATAATGTTATAGTAAAAGGTAAGACTTATCCTATAAAAATATATGAATTAATTGATTTTAAGAATTGTTATGGAAAATATAATAAAGAATTTTTACAAATGTATTCAGATGGTGTAACTTATTTTTATGAAAAAAAATGGAATGAAGCATTATCAATTTTTGATGAAATATTAAAAAAATTTGGATTTGATAAACCTTCTTCTATATTTTATGATAGATGTCAAAAATATATTGAAAATCCACCTTTAGATGAAAGTGATATTTATACAAAAATGAATCGTAGATAATTATCTTTATTTATACTAACAAAATTTTAATTTGTAAGTTATTGATCTCTATATGAAAAATAGTTTAACATCATGATAAGTATAGATCAGGTCTGTCCCCTGTTTTAATTTTATAATTATAAAAATTATAAGTCTGTCCCTCTTTTGATCATAAAAAAATTATAGGTCTGTCCCTTACTTTATTTTTTTTCAAAAAAAACTAAATTTTTTCTCAAAAATTGTAAAGGATTT